>Ga0316207_10001214_pt1 | contig 33056 bp, 30 predicted proteins | sample 6weekpyrite_MG_FD_204943 | JGI IMG/M metagenome (GOLD analysis project Ga0316207, IMG submission 204943) | Microbial mat bacterial communities from mineral coupon in-situ incubated in ocean water Damariscotta River, Maine, United States -... | ecosystem: Environmental > Aquatic > Marine >...
ACGGGCGTGCCGGTTCGATTCCGGCCCTGGGCACCATATAACCTGTTGATTTATAGGTAAATAATTTATTTATAAGTCAGCTTTGTGACCTCGCTGTGACCAACAGCGTGAATCACAAAAAATAGCACCTTCGTATGTGAGTCCACATACAATCAATACAATTTTTGCGTTTTAAGTGGTCTTGAAAAGTTATGAGACTTCGAGCTTAGAATGTATATCAATAAATAATTTTTTAAACTGTAAGCCATTACGGCCGTCTTGAGTGTGTTTTAAAATCCAGTCCACTGCAATATCGGCATCACCTAGCCACTTAGCATAAACTGTAGATAGCATTTTCATATCAGCATGCCCCATTTGCGCACGAATCCAACCGTCAGGTACACAAGCAGTTACCATAATACTGGCAAAAGTATGCCTGGTTTCATATGGAGTTCTGTGGGGTATATTTAGGGCTTTTAAAGCTTTTCCCCAGTGTTTTCCTATTACCTCTGAAGTCCATACTTTATTAGTGTTAGGGTTCTTAAAAATATATTCATCTTTATAAATACCGGGATTTTCTACATAGTCTAGAGGCATTAATTCATGTAGTGCTTGATAGCATGGACTCAATATTTCAATGTCTCGATCCCTATAGGTATTTTTGGTGTTTTTTACTTTGTTGAGTGTGAGCAGTCTATGAATACTTATCTCGAATTTTTTAAAATTAACGTCACCCCATTTTAAACCAAGTTGTTCGCCTGTACTTAACCCTGTCCATATTGCAATTAGATAGTAGTATTTTACCTCTTTGATAGTTAAGTGATTAAGTAATTTATTTACTTCACTAATATTTAAAGGGTTTTTAATTGTTCTATCTCTTTTTAAATGAGAAATGTTATCCATAATGTTATGTTTGCAGTAATCTTCAGAGCATGCTTTTAAAAATATCTTTCTTAAAGTTGTAATAACATTATTTTTAGTTGAGTTAGATAGTGGAAGATTTTCAATAAACTCATTGACCTGACTAGTTTTAATTTCCTGTATTAAAATGCGACCAATCTTTGGTTTAATATGATTATTTATAATTCCCTTTTCTTTTTTGTATGAGCTTTCATCTTTAGGTTTTCCATATATCCACCAAATATCTATATATTCAGAAACAGTCAAATTAGATGCTCGATGGCCACCATAAATGTACAAGCTTCTACTATATGGAAAAAAGTCTGCATAGTTAAATTGGTTGAGCATGATGGCGAGACGAATTTGTCCTAGGCGATCAGATATTATTTGTAAATTTTTCTCGGTAGGCTTTAGAGGAAATGTTTCTCTGCAACGTTTTCCTTTATATCGAAAATCAACTTGAATACTATTTCCTCTAATTCGTACGCCTCTGTATTGTGTTTTGCTATTCATTTTATGAGCTGGTTTTTATCCACTTCTCAAACTCATTAATATTAATGAATAAACGTACATCTGGTGCTTTTATCCAAAGAACATTGTGCTTCCAAATTCCACGCCCGATTTTGTTATATACAGCTTTATGTGTGTAACCTGACAGATCTGAAAATTTATTGATAGTAACCCAATTCATAATATCTCCTCATAATGTGATGAATCAAAATCCATTATTTAATAATTAAATATCAATGAATATGAAAATTGACACAAGTTGAAAGAAATAAATATGAATCAACCCAATATGGTAAATACAATGAATAAAAAACATATTAATATAATATGTGACGCGTTTTTAAATCACATAATACGTTTGAAAGCTTATCTTCAAGTGTCATCAAGATTTGTTGGAAATCAATATTATTGTTTTCTAAATTCTGGTTCTTAACCCAGTTTTTAATAGCTTCTGAGTTGTTTTCTTCGTCTCCATTGCCAATGGCAGATACGAGATGAATTCCATCTGGTATATGTAAATTAAATACAAGGCCCTGAGATAATCTCTCAGCAATCCTATCATCTATAAAATTTACAAAAGTATCTTCGTCGTATTCTTCATTCATGAGGTTCTCCTTTATATAGGGTTATTAATGTTGATATCTATTGATCTCAGATGTGCGCATCCCTGTAAAAAACTTTACAGCGAAATAGCATTTATAATTAGGGTTAACGTTGTGTAATATTTCTTCTACTTCTTTCAAGCTGAATGGTTGGTTTTGTTAAACGAAGTGCCTTGATGTTCTTATACACAGATTTAAACTCATACAGTTCAGCTGCATCGGTAAGTATTTGCCTGAGCGTACTCATGATGTGATTAATACGGCTTGCGGATAGTTGAACATTGCTCCCTCTGCCATGAGTATTCGATAACGATTCTCTGAATTTCAGTATATTGTCTTTAGAGATACTCTTAATATCCGCTATACCGAAAGCAGGGAATAGATACTCATTAATTATCAAGCTGACTTGCTTGTAGTGAGCCACCTTCCATTCGACCTGTTTTTCAGACAGCCATAACCTGGCAAACTGATCAAATCGAGCAGTTTCACATGTGAAACTGGGTTCATTAGGGCTTTTAGAGGGGAATAGACGGTCAATATCAAGAATACCGAGCTCTATCTCGGCTTCGATCTTCTTCATATCTCTAGCTAGAATATGACGGTTCTTAGCTGTGTCTAGCAGGGTAGATTGTTGACTATAGCGCACCCCCTGGTATCGAAAATCGATCATCAGGCGTTCGGAGTCTTGTCTTGTTCTAATGCTACCCATAAGTACCTCCTTTATGTGTATATATATCCAAATATATGGATATATACTCTAAAAATGTGATTAATAACGACATTATACGGATTATTATGTCTATTTCAATCACATTTATGATTTGAGGGAAAAAAAACACATACAGACGCGACAGAATAATTCGGGTATGATCAATTTAGGTTGATGAACGGTTGATGAAATGATTCGATATAAGCTCAAAGAGCTGATGGCGCAAAAGCAGTTTACAGACAAGAAGCGAATTACCATGGCGGTGGTAGCGGAAGCTACAGGTATACACCGAACCACATTGTCGAAAATTGCCAATGTAAGGAATTACAAAACAAGCACTGTTGTTTTAGATAAGTTATGTACTTACTTTGAAGTGTCACTACCAGATGTTGCAGAGTATGTTAAAGGTGGAGATGACGAAAAAGAGAGTAAAGAGGATTCTCCTGAAAATACCGATAATAAATAGAAGCATTTGAGCATAAAAGAATAAATATAAGGCAAAGATGATAAAAGAAATAACTATAAGCGTTCTAGGCTAGGGCTGGAAAATGACTAATAATGGACTGAATGATTTAAAGCGGCGCCTACGCGAGTTTGCAGAAGCTCGCGACTGGGAACAATTTCATTCGCCTAAAAACCTTTCCATGGCGCTCAGTGCAGAAGTGGCTGAAATACTCGAGCACTTCCAGTGGCTCACTGAAGAACAAAGCAAAAACCTTCCCAAAGATAAACTCGCCGAAGTAGAAACAGAACTGGCCGATACACTCATTTACCTCGTCAGGCTAGCCGATAAACTCGACATAGACCTACTCAAAGCAGCTGAAAGCAAAATTGAAGTTAACGAACAAAAATACCCCGTAGATAAAGCCAAGGGGAATGCAAAGAAATATACGGAACTCGATAAATGATCGTATATTCTGCAACCAAAACTGAGTTTAGACAGGATGTCCGCGATAACCAGATTGCAGAACGTATACTTGAATCCTATCAACGCCATCTTGGCTACTCCACTAGTAAATCAGAAATAGACTCATGGAAAAACTCCATGATGTATATGAGCAATATACTAGAAGACAATGCTATTCCTTCGGATACAGGTGTAGCTATTGAATACAAAATACCGCAAACCTCAAAGCGCATTGATATTATTCTTACCGGCATCAATGAGCATAAAAAAAGTACCGCAGTAATTGTTGAGCTTAAACAATGGTCAGATGCGCAACTGACAGATAAAGATGCAATTGTTAAAACCTATGTAGGTGGGGGGGAGCGAGAAGTTAATCATCCTTCTTACCAGGCATGGACCTATGCCGCACTGCTAGAAGATTTTAATGAAGCTGTGCAACAACAAGATATTGCATTAAAGCCCTGTGCTTATTTACATAATATGGCAGCGGATGATGTTATTAAAAACAAGCGTTATCAGCCTTACCTGGATAAAGCGCCCACCTTTATAAAAAGTGATGCGACAAAGCTCACAGGCTTTATTAAACAATATATAAAACATGGCGATGCCGGTAAGGTCATGTTTGAAATAGACAATGGAAAAATAAGGCCATCTAAAAATCTGGCAGATAGTCTAACGTCTATGCTTAATGGCAATGAAGAGTTCTTCATGATCGATGACCAGAAGTTGGTGTATGAAACCGCGTTAAGTCTTGCCAGTGAAAGCACAGTAAAAAACAAAAATGTATTAATTGTAGAAGGTGGCCCGGGCACAGGTAAATCGGTAGTCGCCATTAACTTGCTAGTGAAACTCACCGCTAAGCGCTTGCTTGCACAATATGTCACAAAGAATGCTGCGCCAAGAAAAGTGTATGAAAGTGTATTATCTGGATCATTTACACGCACTCGCATTACAAATATGTTTAAAGGTTCAGGATCGTACGTAAAATCAGATAACAATGAATTTGATACGCTCATAGTAGATGAAGCTCACAGGCTAATTGAAAGAGGGCAGTACGATCCAGTAGATAGCAATCAAATAAGAGATATCCTCAATGCAACTAAATGTAGCATCTTCTTTGTGGATGATGATCAACGCATTACCTGGAAAGATATCGGTGAAAAACAAAAAATAGAAAGCTGGGCAAAAAAACTGGGTGCCAATGTTCATAATTTAGAACTAGCCTCCCAGTTTCGTTGTAACGGATCAGATGGTTATCTGGCCTGGCTTGATCATGTGTTAGAAATTAAACCTACAGCCAATGATTCTCTTAAAGATATCGAATATGACTTTAAGGTCTTCAACGACCCTAATCAGTTAAAAGATGCCATAGTTAATAAAAATAAAATCAATAACAAAGCCAGACTAGTCGCCGGATATTGTTGGGACTGGGTAAGTCAAAAGCCAGCAACCAGTGATTTACCCGATATTGTAATAGAAGAACATAACTTTGAAATGCAGTGGAATTTAAAAACCGATGGTGGTTTATGGATTAAAAAGCCAGAAACCGTAAATGAAATCGGTTGCATACACACCTGTCAGGGGCTAGAGGTAGACTACATTGGTGTCATCATCGGTGATGATCTTGTAGTAAGAAATGGACAGGTTGTTTTACAGCCAGATAAACGCGCAAAAACAGATCAATCACTTAGAGGCTATAAAAAAGCTCTAAAAGAAAATAAAGAAGCAGCTACACAAAAAGCAGAAGCCATAATAAAAAACACTTACCGTACTCTGATGACCCGCGGTCAAAAAGGCTGTTTCCTTTACTGTACAGATGTAGAAACCAGTGACTACTTCACGCAGTTAGCAAAAGATGTTATTCAATCACCAACCCAAACAAAACAACAAAAACAATCAGCACAAAACCAACAAAGCGAAACATACCCAGGCTTAACACTAAAACTACTAAAGCCAGAAGACGTAAAACCATTCGAAAATGCCGTGCCCATTTATAACTTAGAAATAGCCGCAGGTGAATTCAGCTATCCACAACAAGTTGATGAAAGCGATTGGGTAGAGCTACCCGATTCATTCAGACCACAAAAAGGTCACTTTGTTGCCAAAGTAGTGGGTGATTCAATGAACAAACGCATACCCAATGATGCCTGGTGCTTATTTAAGCAAGACCAAGGTGGTAGCCGTAATAATAAAATAGTCGTAGTTCAACATCGAGATATACAAGATGTTGATACTGGTGCTTCATATACTGTAAAGCGTTATAGCAGTGAGAAAGTGGCCGAGGGTGATGAGTGGCAGCATAGTCGAATTGTGTTGAAACCTGAGAGTTATGTGGATGGGTATGATGACTTGGTGTTTGAGAATGATGAGGCGGGTGAGTTGCGGGTTGTTGGTGAGTTTGTGGCGGTTTTAAATTAATGGAGTCAGAGATGAGTATAGATAACAATGGGCAGCCGTTAAACAAAAGTTTTAATGCGTCTAGGAATAAGAGTAAAGCAGTGTATGGACTAAAGGGTATTCTAATTGGTGTAACAGCAGATCAGAAACTTAATGAGCAAGAACTCTTATTTCTTGATGTATGGCTTAGGTCGCAAGAGTATTTAAAAAGTGATGGTGATGTTATAGATCTGCTTGATCTAATTGGGGATATTCTTAAAGATGGTGTAGTTTCGAAAGATGAACTTGAAGAGCTTAATGACCTATTTGATGACATCATAGATTATAAAGAACATGGTTTAAGCGATGATGAAAGTAAGATTAACGAATTGATTGGCTTGTTGGCTGGTATAGCATCAGATAGTGAAATAACAGATTCTGAAGTTACAGTATTAACGAATTGGTTAAACGATAATTCTATAATTCAGCAGGTATGGCCAGCTGACGTAATAATAAGTCGTTTAAATAATATTCTAGAAGATGGAATTGTTACTCAAGAGGAAAGAGAGGACCTCCTAGAAACTATTAATCAAATTACAGGTGTTCGTTTTGAAGAGACTGGGCTTGCGAATGGTATGGCAACAGAATTCTTTGAAGACGATATTGATAATGTAACCTATGAAGGCGCTTGTTTCTGTTTTACTGGTGCATTTGTCTCTGGTGTGCGTAGAGTGATAGAAGATTGCGTTGCAAAAAAAGGTGCAACCATTAAGAAAAATATTACCAAGGAAGTAACTTATTTAGTTATTGGTACTCTTGCAAGTAGAGATTGGCGCTTTACCAGTCATGGTAGGAAAATTGAAAGCGCATTGAAACTTAAAAATAAAGGGATTCCAATAAATATAATTACAGAAAGAACGTGGCTGAAACATGCTTAATAAAATTAAAGAATGGAATGGTCCGTTGATAACCGAATAATACAAATTATTATCGGTTGTCACCGAAATCTTTATTAAAAAAAATATTAATATAAGGAAAAATAATGGCCGAAACAGTACATAACCCTGATCAATATATGTATGACTTTAAACATATATTGACACATGGAAAAAAGAAAATAGGGCTGTTAATTGGTGCTGGTGCTCCCGTCAGTATAAATATAGGTGATGAAGCTAACGGGATTCCGCTTATTCCAGATATTGAAGGCTTAACAAAGGCAGTTAAAGATGGTTTAGATGATGGTGAGCTTGCTGCTTTTGAATTGTTAGAAAAAGAAATATCTGATAGTAATATTGAATTAATACTCTCTCGAGTTCGCTCTCTTGCTGAAGTTATTGGTCAGGCAAAAGTTCATGGTTTAGATGCTGAAGGCTATCTTAAATTTTCGAAAACAATTTGTAGAATAATTAAAAAGGTTGTTAACAAAACGTTACCCGATGGTGAAAATCCATATTCTCACACGATATCTTGGATAAATGGTATTAACCGGGATCATGCTGTAGAAATATTCACAACTAATTATGACTTATTGTTAGAAGAGGCCATGGAAAGAGCTCGAACTCCGTATTTTGATGGTTTTTCTGGAGCAAAGTCGGCCTTTTTTGATCCTTCCAGTATATCTAGTAATGATCTCCCTGCTAGATGGATACGTCTATGGAAATTACATGGCTCAATAAATTGGTCCGAGAATGAGTCTGGAGAAATAGTTAGGGCTCAAGGTGATGATTCAGGAACTATGGTATACCCTTCACATGTCAAATATGATGAAACACAGTCTGCACCATTCTCCTCTTTATTTGAAAGATTAAAAAACTTTTTATTGGAACCTGATAGTTTGTTGATTACGACTGGGTTTTCATTCGCAGACGCTCATATATCTGCGAAATTAGGTGAGTGTATGATAGAGAATTCTTCATCCGCCATCTTAGCGTTTCAGTTCAAAACATTAGATGAAGAAGAGTACGCTACTGACATTGCTGAACATAGGTCTAATATGAGCGTTTACTGTACTGATGGAGCTGTAATTAACGGGGTTAAAGCTAGGTGGAAATTGGGTGACCCTCCAAGTAAAAACTGGGATGTTATAAGAGGTGAATATTGGGAAAAGAATGAATTTATTTTGGGTGACTTTCTAACCTTTTCTAAATTTTTGGCAAAATCAGGTGGTGGAAAAAGCTTAAGTCCTATTTCCACTGACGCCATTGAGGAACAATCTGATGATAAATGAGCCAACCTATCTGGGAAAGGTGATATCTGTATCTGGTTCTTCTTTGCTTATACAACTAACTCCTCAAGTAAGGTCTGGTTTGCTTATTATTGAAGGAAGGACTCATAGAATTGGCCAGGTTGGTAGTTTTGTTCGCATACCACAAGGATATAATCATCTCTACGGTGTTATCTCTGAAACCAGTGAGTCTATTATTACAGGTACTAATGATGTGGATGTTAGCGAACGAAGAAATATAAAAGTAGAGCTAGTTGGTGAATCTATCGGTGATGAATTCGAAAGAGGTATTGGTCAATTTCCAAGTATAAATGATGAGGCCCACTTAGTAACTGAAGACGACCTAAAAAAAATATATGGAAATAACGATGAGGGTCAGATAGTTTTTGGTAAATTGTCCAGTTCCGATAGTATAAATGTAAGTGTTGATCTAGATAGTTTAGTTAATAAACATTCAGCACTGCTCGGTTCAACTGGATCAGGGAAATCAACTAGTGTATCGAGTTTATTAAGATCGATAGTTACTGGCCCAGACGATGTGATCTTAAAACCATCGGCCCGAATAATCCTATTTGATATTCATGGTGAATATGCATCTGCACTAGATGATATTTCTTCGATTTACTCCATTTCACCTAAAGAAGGAGAAGAAAATCTATTTATCCCGTATTGGTGTGTTTCTCCAGAGAGCCTAATAGATTTTCTGTGTGGACAAAATGGAAGCATTAAGAATAAATTCATGGATTGCATCGTTAATGAAAAAATATTATTTTCAAAATTGAATGCTCTTGATATCGATGAAGATAAAATTACTCCATATACCCCATTGCCTTTCAGATTAAATAAAATTTGGTATGACTTGAGTCATGAAGATAATATCAATTGGAAGGATAAAGAGAAAACCGATCCTTCATATATTAATAAAGGAGATTATCTAACCCTTGAAGCCGCAACGTTTAATCCTCCTGATACTAGGAATGCAACTCTCTGTGTTAAAGGCGGTAAACAGGAATATAAAAAGCAGTTAGATCTTATGAGGTCTAGATTACTTGACGGTCAATACTCATTTTTTCTTTCTCCTGGCAAATGGACACCAAATGATAAAAGTGAAGTCGAAGCTGATTTATCCGAGTTAATAAAACAATGGATTGGTAATCAAAAGCCAATCACGATTTTAGACTTGTCCGGTATGCCTTCATCTAGATTAGATCTTCTTCTTGGCTCAGTATTGGATATTTTGTTCGAATCAGCCATTTGGGGTCGCAATCTTTCTGAAGGCATGAAAGAGAGCCCTCTTTTGCTAGTAATGGAAGAGGCGCACAGATACTTATCAAATGACCATAGTGGCCTCTCAAAAGACATGGTTAGAAGGATAGCAAAAGAGGGGAGAAAATTCGGTGTTGGCTCTATGTTAGTTAGTCAAAGACCGTCAGAAATTGATGAAACAATTTTATCTCAATGCGGAACCTTATTCGCGCTAAGAATTAACAATGCAACCGATAGAGCAAGAGTTAAATCGGCAATGTCAGACGGTTTATCAGGTATTGTAGATTCGCTTCCAATATTAAGGACTGGGGAAGCAATAGTTACTGGGGAAGCGGCTAGACTTCCAATGCGTTGTAGATTTAAAGTACCCAGGGAAGGAAGGTTTCCTGACAGTAGTGACCCTAAAGTTTCTGAGCAATGGGCTCAGCCTTATGAGGAATTGGATTATACAAAACTAGTAGCCTCTTGGAGGCTGCAAAATGCCTATCTTCTGAAAGAAGATAAATAAAAATTTAATAAGGAGAATTATATATGGAAAGAACATCAGTTAGTTCAAGTAATTTATCATCGGTTGGTTATGACCCCGAATCACTAACGCTCGAAATTGAGTTCAATCATGGTGGTATCTATCAATATTATGAGGTGCCAGATCATATAAATGATGAACTAATGGGCGCTAGTTCTTTAGGGTCATATTTTCATCATAATATTAAAAATGTATATAGGTTTGCAAAGATGTAGAGACTCTATCACTGTAAAAAATTAAGAGAATATGGGACAGTTCACAATTAATTTATAGTTTTATGAATTAAGCGTGATCAGCGTTTCTACTAATAGTGTTGAATAGATATAGGTGAATGAATGAGTTGGGAGATGGTAAGTGGAATATCAGGCTTAATTAGCGCACTTGTTGCGATTATTAGCTTGTTTCAAATAAAGCCTTTTATGTCAACCCCTCAGAAATCTGATAAGGAGCAGTTAACAGAAAAATATTTCTCATATTTACTGGCATGTTCTGGTTGGGTTTTATGTGTCCTTAGTTGGGCTTGGGTGACTGATGAGTATGGTGCATTTGTTACTGATAGAGAGATGAAAGAGTTTATTGGTATCGCTTTAAGTTTACCTGCAGTTATTTTATTTGTTCATGGTTTTAAGTGCATTAACACAAAGATAATTTAATAAATAATAAACTTTTTACTTTAGTTTTTACTAGTTAGCAAAACGTTAGGTATCATATACGAGCTAGCTACGTACATACGAATTTTGGTTAACAAAGAGAAAAAATAGGCATGCATGAAATCATCTGTCCACATTGCAACAAAGCATTCAAAATAGACGAAACCGGTTATGCCGATATTCTAAAGCAGGTGCGTGACAACGACTTTGAACAGCAGTTGCACGATCGACTTGAATTGGCTGAGAATGAAAAGAAAAATGCGGTTGAGCTCGCGAAGAGCGAAGTGAGCAGTGAAATGCAAAAAACTGCTGCTGCCAAGGATACTGAGATTCAACAGCTTAAGGCGAAATTAGATGCGGGTGAGATGGCGCAACAACTTGCGGTTAGCGAAGCTTTAAGTAGCATTGAAAAAGAACGAGACACACTCATGAACGAATTGGCGAAGGCAAAGCAGGATAGCCAAATATCTTCACAACTCGCGCAGGCAAAACTCACTAATGATGTAAATGAGACCGCGGCAAAGAAAGATGCTGAGATTCAAGAGCTAAAAGCCAAGCTCGTTGCAAATGAAGTGGTGCAGAAACTCGCTGTTACTGAGGCAGTCAGCGCGGTTGAGAAGGATCGTGACGAACTGAGAAGCGGCCTCAAACAAGCAGAACTTGAAAAAGAACTTTCTGAGAAATCACTTAAGGATAAGTACGAGACACAAATAAAAGATCGCGACCAAGAGATTGTGCGTATCCGTGATATGAAGGCGCGACTATCAACCAAGATGGTGGGTGAAACGCTTGAACAGCACTGCGAAACTGAGTTCAACCGTATTCGATCGACAGCATTTCCTAGCGCCTATTTTGAAAAGGATAACGACGCAAGATCTGGTAGCAAGGGTGATTATATTTTTCGAGATTTTGATGAGCCTGGTACTGAGATCGTTTCCATCATGTTTGAAATGAAGAACGAAAACGATACCACCGCCACTAAGAAAAAGAATGAGGATTTTCTAAAAGAACTCGATAAGGATCGGATAGAGAAGGGCTGTGAGTATGCTATTTTGGTCTCTCTGCTCGAATCGGACAGTGAGCTTTATAATTCTGGCATTGTTGATGTGTTCCATCGTTACCCAAAGATGTATGTCATTCGTCCACAGTTTTTTCTGCCCATTATTACGCTTCTGCGTAACGCGGCGATGAAGTCGCTTGAATACAAGACAGAGCTTGCGCTGGTTAAAGCACAGAATGTTGACGTAACTAGTTTTGAAGACGACCTCGATAAATTTAAGACGGCATTTGCGAAAAACTATGATCTTGCCAGCAGAAAATTTAATACAGCAATCGAAGAGATCGATAAGTCAATAAATCATCTTCAGAAAACGAAAGATGCTCTGCTCGGAACAGATAGAAACCTTCGACTAGCAAGTAACAAAGCGCAGGACGTCACGATTAAGAAACTCACCCGACATAATCCCACAATGGCTGCTAAGTTTGATGAGTTGGATGATTAAGGACCTTTAGGCGCAAGTCTTAGGAAAATTTGGTTATGGCGGCCTAATTTAAGGGAATCGCTGACAACTGATAATCATTCGTAAAATTTTAGTTAAAGTTCAGATGAAATATATCATCGTAATCACAAAACAAGATATATTCTAAATTATTATTGAAAGGAAATTGATATGGTTGCTATTACATCAAAGTTGTTGAATGGAAAAATTATTGAAGTATCTGATATTAATGAGGCTGTTGAACTTGCAACTAAGTGGCGAGAAGAAAGGGGTTTTGATTTATTTAGAGGCCAAATATATCCATGGTTACCCAAATCAAGTTTTACGAGATGGCAAGAAAGTAATAATGAGGAAGGGATAATACAAAGTATATTGGACCGTTATTTCGATTGGCTAGATCAACATGAAAAACTTTCGAGCCTTAAAGATGCTGAGGCATTAGCCATCGCTCAGCACTTTGGAATTCCAACTAATTTTGTAGATTTTACTAGCTCACCGGATGTTGCTGCATTATTTTCGAGGGATAGAGATCCAAATGCTGAATTTGAATCAAATATGGCGTGTATTTATTGCATTAGCTGGAAAGCTTTATCCGGTTGGTTTGAGTCATTATTGACTGAAAAAGCGGAGAAGTTACAGATATATCCTGAGTCAGTCAGTCTCGATTATTTACACCGTATGAATTTGCAACGAGGTTCGTTCCTTCATGCCCCTGGAGACTGGTATAGTGAAGTGCCAATGGACTGTATTGTTTTTGAGCGAGCACCGATTTTAAATAAACAAGAAAGAGTGATGTTATATCCCCCTACCAGTCATTTAGAAGAAGAAATGAATGATTTTTTTCAACTTAATAAAGTAACAGAAGGTATAGAGTATTTTGAGAAACATTATTCAGGCTCTATCATACGTCTGAACATACCTACAGAAGATATAGCGACTGCTTGCTTCAGTGATAACACGCTTAAAATACAGCCAAGCTGGAGTGGCTTAGATGACAGCTGGCGTATGGGGCTATATTACAAAACTAAGAATCCGATTATAATTAAATTTCCCGTACAGCATGAAAAAATGGGAAATGACATATTCGCTGCATCAATGGTTTATCAATTAGATGAGGTATTGAAAGGTGACTCATCACTTTCTGTATGTCCTTTGGAAATTGTCATTGAACCTACACCTGACTTATTAGAAAAAACTGATGCAAAAGAAATTGGTAACCTAATGACTCGTGCGTGGAATGCAATGTCAATGTTTGATTATTCTCAGGCGCAAAAACTACAGTGTTTAGAAAAGATAGTTATTTTTGGTACAACAGGTGTGGGATATTGGAGCTCTAATAACCAAATGTATTTGGCTAAAATGAATATAGGAAAAAGGCTTATATTGAATCCAGAGAATTTGAATAGGTGGTGTAAAATTACATTAGGTAGTAATTCTGGTACGGTGATATCTACAATTGTTTGTTTGGGCGAGTTGGTGGGGTCTTTAGATTCTGGCTTGGTTGATAGCCTATCTAATAGTGGTAGTCAGTTGCTTGAGCATAATCCTCTTGAGTTAATGACTAAAGTTAGAGAGCCAAAATATCTTTTTGATTTTTCAAGTTTATTGGAATGCTTTGTTAATTATTTTATTCCGATGCAGCTTCTGTTAAACGAACCAGGTAGGCCAGTTATTTTTTCACCAGGAGAATTAAACTATATAGGAAATGAATGAAAAATAAGATGACTAAATTTTTATATTAAGAGGGATTTAAAATGATAATAATTTTTGTACATGGTTGGAGCGTTACTCATACAAATACGTATGGAGATTTGCCTAGAACCCTTGCTGGTATGAGTTCTCAATATGGTATGTCGATTGATATACAGCATATTCAATTAGGTAAATATATTAGTTTTCATGATGAAGTAACATTGGATGATATTGCTCGCGCATTTGATGCCGCACTACGTGATTTACCTATCAATAAAAATAGAATAAATGAATTTTCATGTGTAACTCATTCAACGGGTGGTCCTGTCGTGCGTTATTGGATTGATAAGTATTACGGAAGTAAAAACTTATCTGTATTGCCATTGAAGCATTTAGTTATGTTAGCGCCAGCAAATCATGGTTCTAGTTTGGCGGCTTTAGGTAAGAAACGTGTAGGTAGAATTAAAGCATGGTTTGATAATGTCGAACCAGGTCAGAGAGTGTTGGATTGGTTATCTTTAGGTAGCAGTGGACAGTGGCTGCTTAATGAGCAGTATTTGAATTATAAGAGTGCGGCTAATGATTTTTACCCTTTTGTATTAACAGGGCAAGGTATTGATACAAGTTTCTATGATTTTTTAAATGACTATTTGGTAGAGTCAGGCTCAGATGGTGTGGTAAGGGTTTGTGGTGCGAACTTAAATTATCGATATTTATCATTAACACAAAGTGATGAGGATATAAGTGATACTAAAAAGAAAAAATATCGGTTAATAACAAAAAAGTCGAAGCCCGTTCGTACCCCCAACAAGTACCTATAGCAGTACTAAGTCAGTTTAGCCATTCTGGTAGAAAAATGGGTATTATGGCAAATAATGCATCCAGTAAAAATCATGCTGGTATAGCCAGTGAGGTTCTTAAGTGTTTACAGGTGCATGATGAAATATCATATGAACAGTGCAGGGTTGATTTTGAACAATTGACAAAAGTTGAGCAGAATATAATACCTAAAGGCAAAAAAAATAAAATAGATCAATACAGTATGCTGGTGTTTCGAATACATGATCAACAAGGAGAAATTATTAAACAGGATGATTATGATATTTTTTTATTGGCAGGAAAGGGGTATAAAGCCGACTCACTTCCTGAGGGGTTTTTGGTGGATAAACAAATGAATTCAACTACTAATAACCTAGTTTTTTATATTAATACGAATAAAATGGCATTGGTTAAAGATGGATTGTTTGGCGTGAGAATTAAGCTTAGACCTGAGAAAGGCTTCTCATATTATAATGCCGTTGAATACAGGTCTGATGGACTATTCGTAGGAAAAGTGTTTGCACCAAATGAAACAACTTATATTGATATTACATTAGATAGAAAAGTTGATAAAAATGTTTTTCGTTTCTCTCCAGCTAATAAACCTAGTGTTAGTTTTAAAAGAGTAAAACCATCGGGAGAAGTTATTTAATCTTAGTATATCGCTGCTTGATAGATATGGATTTTAATTTTTTAATTATGGATCTGTATTGTTGTAGATAATAGTTGAGTATGGTTTAAAGAGTAATAATATGAGAACAATAAAAATAAAATATTGGGAAGAATTTGAACAGTGTTTTTCAAAAAAACACTATAGAAAATGGATATTTAGAGGCCAGTGCAATTCTGATTGGGGTCTTGAGAGTTCGCTCAGTAGAGCATTTGATGAAGCTAGCAGTATATATAGGCTTCATGACAAAAATGGAAAAACTATAAATAGGTATGAACATGAAAAAGTTATGATAGACCGTTTTTCGTGCAATGCGCATATTTACTTAAATACTTTGCCAGAAAATAATGATTTACTAAGTTGGCTGTCATTAATGCAGCATCATGGTGCACCTACAAGATTATTAGATTTTACTTTTTCGTATAATGTAGCATTGTTTTTTGCATTAGAATCAGGTCTAGGGGATGCAGCAGTATACGGCATAAACCACCACGCAATAAAAAATGATGATGACGCTCTATTTGGTAGTGGCCGTCTTGAAAAATATTCAAACATTCTGTCTGATAATAATTCTGATGATCCTTTTTTGTTTTCATTTGAACCAACCTTTTCTAACCAAAGGTTATTGTCTCAACAGGGGTTATTTGTTGCAACTAATAACTTGGAGTATACCCATGAAAATATTATTACAGCATATGATCTTAGCGATGAAGATGTCATAAAAATTATAATACCTAAAGAATTACGTTATTTAGGTTTAAGACGATTAAATCAAATGAACATTAATACAACAAATATTTATCCCGGACTGGATGGTTTTTCAAAAAGCTTGCGTCGTCAAGCGACATTTGGATTAGAGTATCAGAGACGTGTAGGAAAATAGAATTAAAGGGGGCGTGATAGATGATAATTATTTATTTCAATGGTGCTTGGTTCTTCGAAAAAAATTATAGACAACAATTAAGTATAAAAATAAAATGAAGCAATTTCCACCAGGCTTATACGACATACTGCACACTCAAAAACTCCAAAAGCAATTAGAAGATGCAGGCTTATTAGATAAAACAGTATGGGGAAAGTTCGAACCTGATGAATTAAAAACTCATTTAGCTATACCACTAGCACGTGAAATTGCGCAGTTTATTAATGATAACATTTTAGGCAGTAAAGGCAGTGAATTTGAAGCTGCATTAAATAAAGCATTCGAATCACCAGCTTTATGGCTCGATTTAATAGAATCAATTAAGCCACTTTCCTCAGAAGTGCTATACCAAATTAAACCTGAAGAACCACTAGCAACATCAACTGTTCGGCCTGATACACCTCTATCTGTTTCATCATTGCTTACAGGTTCATCCAGAAGCCCTGCATTACGCTCACAAATTATTAAAGAGCTGGCTAGTTGTGATAGAGCTGATTGGTTAGTGTCGTTTATTAAATTCGCTGGCATTGTACCCTTATTGCCAGCACTGCATGAGTTTACCCAAACACCTGCAGATGATGGTGGGCCGCGTTTACGTATTGCAACCACATCATACATGGGTGCGACAGATTTAAAGGCGATTGAAGAATTATTAAAATTACCGAATACGGAGATACGTGTGTCTTATGATACTAAGCGTACTCGTTTACATGCCAAGGCTTATTTGTTTCACCGTAACACCGGTTTTGGTTCTGCCTATATTGGTTCGGCTAATGTCTCTAAGGCGGCACTTGATGAAGGCCTAGAGTGGACGGCTAAGATAAGCCAGTATGAAACCGATCACTTGTGGCAGCATGCACTAGCAACTTTTGAATCTCATTGGGAAGATCAAACAGAATTTACATCCTGTGGTAAAGATAACCTGGAAGATTTGGGGCAGGCGCTTTCACAAGAACGAGGCGAAGCTACAACGGGTGAAACGCTCTCATTTTTTGATCTGCGACCCTATGGTTATCAGCAGGCAATTTTAGATGATATTGCAGCAGAGAGAAGTGCTGGTAAGTGCAAGCATTTAGTGATTGCAGCCACCGGCACTGGAAAAACCATGATCGCTGCGTTTGACTATAAACATTTTTGTGGGACTGATGGCGGCCGGCCACGTTTACTTTTTGTTGCGCATAGGGAAGAAATTTTAAAGCAAGCACGGTCAGCCTTTAGACAAGTGTTACGTGATGGCAGCTTCGGTGAATTGGTTGTAGGTGGAGTCCAAACTTCTCGGACTAATCATTTATTTTGCACAGTACAAAGCTGGAATAGTCGTAACTTTAATCAGTTTTCAGCCGATCACTTTGACTATGTGGTATTAGACGAAGCGCATCATGCATCCGCCAATTCATATCAGGCATTAATTGATCATATCGCCCCGCAATCATTGCTTGGCTTAACTGCTACGCCAGAGCGAACCGATGGTGCTGATATTCGAAATGATTTTGGCGGTGCATTTACCCATGAAATCCGATTACCCGAGGCCATTGAGCGAGCATTATTAAGCCCATTTCATTATTACGGTGTGCCTGATTTGGATGGGCTGGACTTTTCATCTATCGCCTGGAGAAGAGGCGGCTACGACATTAGCCAACTTCGGCAACAACTAGAAGGTAATGCTGCACGTGCTAACTGGGTACTAAGCCAGATAGAACGTTATGTCACTAATATAAAACAGGTACGTGCTCTGGGATTTTGTGTGAGTGTGGCTCATGCGCAGTTTATGGCAAACTATTGTAATGAAAATGGGTTATCAGCTATCGCTTTAAGTGGTGAAACACCAAGAGTTGAGCGACAGGAGGCACAGGGTCGTTTAGAGCGACGTGAGATTCAGTTTATATTCACAGTTGATTTATATAATGAAGGGGTGGATATACCCAGTGTTGATACCGTGGTGTTTCTACGCCCAACCGAAAGTTTAACTTTGTTCTTGCAGCAATTAGGTCGAGGTTTACGACTGCATGAAGACAAGTCACATCTAACTGTATTGGATTTTATCGCACCCCAAAATAGAAAGTTTAGTTTTGCCAAACGGTTTCAGTCATTAACAAGTCGACCTGAATTACGTATAGATAAACAAATTTCTTCTGATATGCCCTATATGCCTGCAGGTTGTTTAGTACATTTAGAAAAACAGGCTAAAGAGCATGTGCTTGAAAACATAAAAGCAGCTGCGGCAAATTTGCGGGGTGAAAGATTATTAAGTGAGTTACGACAATTACAAGGCACAGTTGATGGAGTTATCAGCCTGCAACAAATGATAGATTACTTACACTTGGACTCACCTGATGAAATTTATAAAAAAGGTCTACCGCATGAGCTGCTGGCAAGGGCGAGAGATGCAGGTGATATCAATGCTATCTCTGAAGCGTCTGAAACCTATAAGTTGAATAAAGGCTTTCGACGTTTGTTGTTAATGGATGACACAGATCTTATAGCAGATGCTAAATTATTGATTGAATCAGGTGCATGTGAGAGTGCTAGAACAAAAGAATTAATGCACAGTGTTTTATGGGGTAAAACAAAACCTGATGATGAAAGTCTAGAGAATGTGCACCAGTATTTTGTTGATCGTCCAGCTTTAATGCATGATCTTACTGAGCTTCTTAACTGGTTGTTATCAAATACAGTTCCATTAGTGGAGCAGCATTTTATCGACTATACAGAATCACTTAATCTTCATGCGTCTTATACACGTGAACAAATACTACTCACTCTTGGTATGGGGTCTTTCGAAAGTCCAAGAACATCGAGAGAGGGTGTATTACATGTGCCAGATAGAAATCTTGATGTTTTCTTTGCAGATATCAATAAAAGCGAAAATGATTTCTCACCTACTACTATGTATGAAGACTACGCCATAACAGATAAGTTATTTCATTGGCAAAGTCAGTCAAATACAGGTGATACATCACCTGTAGGGCTGCGATATATTAATCATGCCGAACAAGGTTATACGCCATTACTTTTTATACGAGATAGGAAGAAATTAGAGAATGGTTTAACTGCCCCTTACTATTATGCAGGCCCACTTAAATATGTAAGGCATGATGGTACAAAACCAATCTCTTTTGTTTGGGGACTTGAGCATGCACTGTCTGCTAAGGCCATGTCTTGGGCGAGCAGAAGTTAAAAATAGTATGGATGAAATAACACTTAGCTATTACGAACAAAATGCAAACGAAATCTACGACCGCTATGAATCAATTAGTAGTGGAATAGCTGATTACTTCCAGGCCAGTTTTCCTACTGGGGCTAGAATCCTTGATGTCGGTGCGGGCAGTGGTCGAGATTTACGCCATTTATTATCACTTGGCTATAATGCAACCGGTATAGAGCCTTCTGATGCTCTACGCTCTCTAGCTATTTCTAAATTTCCAGACCTTAAAAAAAAGCTAATTCCTGGAAACCTACCTTCTCTCAATGTATCAGAACCGTTAGATGGAATAGTGTGTTCAGCAGTATTGATGCATATACCTGAAAGCATGCTTTTTGATTCTTTGCTTTCGCTACGTGATGCTCTAGTGATTCATGGGCGATTATTAGTTTCCATACCCCAGGATCGCCCAGGTTTAGACAACCAGTTTCGAGATACTGATGGAAGACTATTCCAGCCAGTTGAAGCTGGCCGTTTAGTGTTGTTGGCAGAACGGTTAGGACTAAGTTTAATTAGCCGTTGGGAAAATAAAGACGGACTCAATAGACCAGGGCATGACTGGGTAACTCTGTTATTTGAAAAAAACAGTAGTATTGGACGTCCACTTGATCGAATTCAGCGAGTTTTAAATCGTGATCTTAAAGTGGCTACATACAAACTGGCGCTACTTAGAGGGTTTTGTGATATTTCAGATTCTGATGATCGTATTTTCGACTGGTCTGTAACAGGTAGAGTAGGGGTTCCTGTCAACCTGATGGTGGAGCAGTGGTTGTTTTACTATTGGCCAATTCTGGCTTCACCTGCTTATATTCCTCAGATAAGGTCTGAGCCGAATGGAAAATCTTTAAAGTTTCGAAGCAGTATGTCGGCACTTATTGCTTATTATCAGGCTTTAGGTGGTCTGGATGCGTTTGCAATAGATTATCGCTCTGAAAATCTTTCTAAAGATGCCACTTTATTACTAAAAAAGGCCTGGTCAGATATACGTTCAGCAATAATCTCTGGCCCGGTAAAGTATGCAGAACAAGGTGAAATGTTCAGCTATGACAAAAAAACAAAGTGTATATACTGTGAATCTGACTTGTGGAAAGAGTTTTGTTTAACAGGCTACTGGATTCGAGATGCACTTATACTTCGATGGGCTGAGTTAACATCAAGTATGTCTACAGTATTAAATGTTGGTGAAGTTCTTGAATTGCTACTAACCAGGCCAGTGATAGACCGTGAAGTCTCCGTTGCCAGAAAGTGCTACCTATCACAATCATCGCTGAATTGTGTGTGGAGTGGGCGCTCAATCACTGCTAAGCAACTGGCTGTGGACCATGTGTTGCCATTCTCCCTGTGGGGGAACAATGATTTATGGAATTTGTTGCCGTCTCATAGCAAAGTGAATGGTAATAAGAGTGATAAGATTCCAACGAGTGAGTTGCTTATAAATCAACGTGATTTAGTCATCAGTAACTGGAAATTACTCAATGCAAATGAGCCAAAGCTTTTCCAGTTCGAGGTTAATCGTATCATGGGTAACGACATGAAGCCTGGCTGGGAAGATGGCCTGTTCTCATACCTGAAACGTAGTTGTGAATACGGTATTCATATAAGAGGTGCAGAACCCTGGCATGGATTTAAAGTGTAATTCTGGGCACAAAAAGATAAAAAATGGGCACAGCCAGATTAAAAGGCGGGTTAAATAGCTGAATTAACTGGCTATTATATTTTGCACTATAGCTGGGAAAGCTAAGAGTCATGGAAAATTTGTAACGCCTTAGACCTATGTTTCACTGATTTGACAGAATGACTATTACCCACGTTTCAAACTAGTCATTTAGGTGTTACACGGAGCTCTTTGAAATATAGGTTTAGGGCGTTACATAAACTCGTTCTAAATATCATTATTAGTTTTACATTATCACTATTACCTACGTTACTGCCTAGATATTTAGCGTTACCTAAAAGAGATCACAAAGTAGGCATTTAGCGTTACCAATCTCTCTGAAGTTAGCAGCTATTCATTGATTCTGGTGGATATGGGGCATGAGTATACTTAGTCATTTGGCGGTGTTGCTAAATCTCATCCTCTTACCGTATTCGGCAATTAGTTAATGACTTAAGCGTTTTCGTGCATCCAGTTTAGTGTTTTTACCGAATTCGGTAGCAAATTAACCATCTTTTGATTCTCATGATGATCACTTACCGAATTCGGCAATTACACCTAAATATTTGCCTGGTTTCGATTGATGAGTGTCAATTATAAGTAACTGATATATAAGCAATTAATGTTGATTAGCCACTAATACTGTCTATAATTAAAAGTAGAATCCTAAAAGGTCTGTGATTGCAATCTGCATAGCACAGAGTGTTTATAGGTTCAAAGCTGGCAGGTGCATCTGAACTTATGCCCTCGCTTAATAGTTGCTACTCTAGGAGCGCTTTTCATGATAGACGATATTTTGTATTACCTTTCATCACCCTACGTTAGCTATTTCGCATATCGGGATTGTCATGAAGTGTTAGGTTATTATGATACATTGCTTGAGCATGCTTCTGAGCTTGAAGAAGAACAGGTGTATACGATGTCCGCATTACTGATGGATCATATCAAATATTGGGATGGAGAAAGTGCAGTTGTTATTTCTGGATACCTAGAAAAGCTATTTGCATTAGATGCGCGTTTTCCTGAATTAGAGATGAACAATTTCATTGAAATTATACTGATGCAAAGTGAACTGAACAAAGCAGTGAATCCTAAGCATACTGAAATGCTCAAGGACATGGATCTCAATACAGGACCAGTGATAATTTTGGCATGTTCTAAAGATGGAATGGTTGTGATATCAGATGAAAGTCCAGGCAATGAAAATCTTAATTGTTTGATTATAAAATATATTGAAATTGCGCATTGGGAGCATGCTAAATCAGTGTCGCGTGAGATTTATGAATCAATCCGTAATGGTTAGACTGATACTAGTTACGTAGTTTTCAATAGGTTTCTGAATCCTTTCATTTATATATTAAAAATATTACAAGTAATTTGCTAACTAATAATGACAATTGGCTGATAATTATTTGTCTGGGAGACAGCAGTAATTTATTGATAGCGATATTTCTGTAAATCACTATTTATATAGATGGCTCTGTTCTATTGCTAAGGAGTATAGTGTAACTAGGAAAGAGACGTCATTGTTTGCTCGATGAGGCTTTAAATTACATTCGTCTCTGGCAGTTTTGTATAAATAGCTGATTAATGTAGTGTTGCTATTTATTTCTTTATACCAATATTTAGAAGGTATTAGATTTTCAATTAATGATTCTATGTGACGAAATTCAATTCTATGATGAATATTAACCGCATAAAATAACCTATTGCACCAGAACTCATCATGTTTAGGAGCGGTAGTGTATACGATATGTCCATCCAGATCTTTAAGCATCTTACTAGCTACAAGTCTTGGTTCTTCTCCATATTCATTAAGATAATTCCTGCTTAAGCCATGTAAGGATTCAGCAGATTCATTCCAGTCTGTATACGTCAGAGGGTATTTATTAATGTTTATTAGGTGAGACTCTATAGTATTAGAGTTTTTAGACCATGCAACTTCAATAGGGTAGCTGTCTTTGCTTAAACTACTTGCCTCAAAATCTAGAAATATTGGGTACGTCACTGTGATTATTTATCCTTTCTTGATTTCAATTTCTCATTTATGATTTTCTGCATTGTTTCTATTGCATCATCCGCTAGTTTCGATACTTTGGATAAATCACATGATTCAATATATTCTTTCATTAAATGCCCATTAATGTTTTTTGCTGTGGACATTTTATTTATGATGTATTCGCAGTTTTCATTGTTAATATCATCGGTAATGCCAATAGATGACTTTGCAATCAAAAGTATAAATACGTAATGTTTTAACTTGTTCATGTTGCTAATTCATCATCCTTTCTGGTGGATTGGTGATTAAATACTTGAGTAGCTCCTCTGTTGCGCGTTTTGCTATCCTCGGTGATTTAAAATACTTAGTAAGCCAATTCCACTCATGGTCTGTAAATTCTGGTACCCATGAAGTGTCAAGACCGTATGATTCGCAAAACTTGTTTCGAGTTCTCCAAACTATCGCAGCATAATCATCGATGGCAGGAGATTCTACGTTTATTACTCTAAATCTGGATAACAAAGTACTGGGTAGGTGTGTGATAGTGTTCGCAGTTGCTATCCAGCTAATGTGTGACAGGTCAGTATGTCCCATTAAGAAAGGGTCATACCAATATTTTGCAGAGGAGGGTTCAACAAGACTAAGCAGGGTATGATGAGGGTGTCCGTTTCTTTCGCTACCTCCGGCTTTATCAATCTCATCCAATAGTATCAATGGGTTTGCAGCGTCATGATCCATTATGGTTTGCAACGCAAGAGAAGGGCGAGCTGTATTCCAGCCACGTTCTGTCCCTGCAAGGATGAGATTGGATGTTGACCCCCCAAGTCCCAGGAAATTAAATGGTACGTTGCAAATTTCTGCAAGACGTGTGCAGTATGCTGTTTTACCTATTCCAGGTTTACCTACTAGAATTATTGGAGGTAATTTAAAAGTGCCACATCCAATAGATCTAGCCATTAATTCTCTGGTTAATACTTCCGTAGTTCTTTCAAACCATGGAAATTCTTTATTTAGTGTTTCTTTGAATTCTAAATGATAAGGTGAAGTTAGAAGTCTGGCCCCGTTCTTCTTCATTTCTTTTAGTTGACCAAATTTAGCATCTTCACTACGGTTCTCAGTCATTGTTTTGATGATTTGGCAGGTCTTTGCTTCTTTCTTAGGCGTATTCGTGATTTTGTCAGTACTATCACCTGTTTTGATAGGCTTTTGTTTAGGTGTTTCAATTAATAAACCAATGTCTATGATATTACTGCTAAGTTCAGGCCTAAATTTATGGGTTTGATCGATTAAGCTATCAATTATCGATATTAGTGTCTTGATATAGAAGCTTGGCTCTGTATTGCTTTCGTTTTCAGTATAAATGACCCTAAGTTTAAGTAGTCCAGTATTGTCATTTACTGTGATAAAGGGTAGTGATAACTTCCCTTTAACCAGGCGGTTGCATTTATCAATGATAAGCGGAAGCAGAGAGTCACCCCTCATGGTTTCCAATGCGCTTAGCTCATGTCCTTTTATAGTAAAAGTATCTATGCCTCGACCATAGCAATGCTCAAGTAGTGTTTTGCATATCTCAATAACTTTCTCCCTTGATTTAATGTGTTGGACGTAATTGCAGGCTTTACACTGCATTTGTTCGCTGTCTGTGCCGTTAAGCGCGTCTGGAGATAGTTTTGTTGCGCAGATTGGGCAAGTACTGAGATATGCCTGTTCCATATTAATTTCCCTCTTTTTGGCCTTAAGAGTCTTGATCAGTATCTTTATCGGATTGATTTGGGTTGCTGTTTGATGAGCTCAATTCATCCTCAGAATCATGCTCCTGCTCTTCGGCAAGCTCGAAATGGTTCTCATGACCGCCACAGTCTTCAAGCAGCTGAGCCCAACTGGCATGACCTACATTAGAAAAAACTGAAAAAGTAATTAAAAGCATAAATGTGTAAATAGTGCGCATAGTGTGATCCTCGTTAATCATCATTAATTAGTAAGTTATCTGGCTGAAAACACCGATATATGGCTTTATCAGGTCGATGTGTGTATGATGGTATAAAGCTTTTAATCGCACTAGATGCATAAATGACATGATGTCGATAAATTATGCGCTACTTTAGGCGGCCCGAACTTTCACTGTGCTGGAGTTGACTGGATTGACAAAAAAACAAAAGTTTAAAATAAACTTTACGAAGTGGAGAGTACAAAATTCCTTGATTACCCATGATGATCAGGGGATGCCATGTGATGCCGTGTTACAAGATCGTTGTCCTTTTGAGTACGGTACAAAAGCTCAAATATCAAATCCTAATAAGTTGAATATCCAGGCTATTGAAAAGAACTTACTGGGATCTTTACTTAAAAGTTGGCGATACAGCAAGGCTGGGCTGCAGTTTGCGTATAAGAAATCAGGGAATATTGATCACAGAATGGATTTAACAAGTCAAACTACTGCTATGAAGTGGGTTGAGAGTGAGGGAATAAAACTGACGCGTAGAACTTATGATAGGTTGGAAAATGCTCAAACTCGTGTAAATAGTGAAAATGCAAAGAAAATACGCAAGTTGCTTGGGTGCTCTTTTCCTTCTCATTATGAGTTGGTAGATAAACGTAGTATTGAATCTGTTATCCAAAAGTATATGAAAGGGCAGGCGGATTCGATTCTATTTATGCCTGATTTTGTTATTGATGTTTTGGTAGTCTTTGATAACTTTTTTAATGAATTTATACAGTTTTTAAGTCTTTCTAGAGAATATAAAGGTTGTTATATATTAGAAAATGATAAAGCAAGTAAAAAAAATAGAATTACTAAAAATAAAGATAAGTTGACAAATATTAAAGTTTCAACTGAGCTCATGATGAATGCCATGTATAAAACCGCTATGAAATATATATGGCTTTATAATGGAGAAAAGATATTTATCAATGAGTCAGGTGATGACTATAGTGATGATATTTCAGTGTTGAATTCTAAAGATGTATGGGAAAAAGAGGGGCTGTTTGTAAGATCAGAAATAGGATTTGAAGAAAATACATTAGGAAGTGTTACATATAAAATATTTAAAGATTATTTGGAATTCAAAGGTGAGTCAGACTCTAGAGAAGCAATGTTATTGTTTTGTTTGGATTTGATGATTCTTATACAAAACAAAACTCAATACCTTTTACAATACAATATTTTATTTAACTCAGATTCTTATTCTAGTGTCATAGAAAGCATATCTAATATTGAAATGGACTTTTTCAAATCTAATGAAAGTGCGTCAAATATGGAAGGGTTGTTACATTGTTCAGATAGGTTGAATATTACCGAATCTATTGCTCACATTTTTACAAATATCTCTTTTATTAAAAAATATCACCTTTTACCTGAGCAAATATTTGTAAATTCACCAGAAGTTATAAGTAGGCTAGGAGAAAGCATCGATATAGATTATCGATTTGAAAAAGATAATATTCTAAATTATACAAAAGAAAAACATAAAAATGCCATATTGAAAAAATATTCTTACCAGTATGCTATGAATAATTCAGTCGATTTATTAATTCTTATGTTGTGGCTTAATAGTAGAAGAGAACTTATTGTTTCTTATGATGAATTATACAATGTTACTAAGATATATTTACATCCTAAACTGTCAGATTATGTAATAGTTAAAGCAGATAAAGTTCTGCTGCCTAATAAGTTTGAAAGCATCGCTAGTATAAATTGTGAGGAGTATTCTACTGGGCTTTATTATCTTGCTATGGCTAAAGCTAAATCACAGGTGCTTTTAAATTCATATGGCGGATATTATTTGGTTATAAGTTGCTCAAAATATTACCAGGGAAAATATCTTAAGAATGGGGAGATAAGTATTGGTACATATTCAAATGATGGGGGTGAAAAAATATTTGACAGCGGACATGTTGTCGAGGCAGATAAAGATTTACGCTCATTGGCTTATAAACCGGAATATTTTCCAGACATTACAACAGACGTTTTATCGGGAAATGTCTTGAAAGATATTAAAGAATTGGAAGATATTAATCTAGAAGGATTCGATCTGGATTTTCTCAGAAATGAATCGAAGGAAGAAATTATTAATTATATTTACTTGATGTCTAGTATTCTTTTTATATCAATCGGTGAGGCAGCGGAGTATTTGCTTGTTGCTATGAGAAAGGCAGGAATATCGATTGAAGAATTTGATGATGAGATTGGTATAGAGAATATGTTGTTAATGAGAATTAGAATGTATGAGGAAAGTAGGGCTGATAGGGTGCTTAAGTATAACGATGAATTTAACAATACAATAAACAGCATAATGAGTTCTATGAATAGAAACTCTAATAAATCATATAAGATATCCAAAAGTGTTAATAATCGTGATTTATGTGAATTACAAGAAATGAGCAAATTGAAGCATAATTAATAAATGCTCTATTAATATAGAGAATATCTATTAATAAGAATAATAATGGGGAATGGAGTGGGTAAGTTAAAATTCGATAAATATTATATATATTTAGTGGTTAGCGTCATATATCTTGTTTTTGAGATATTTTTCAATAATAAATTGATTAATGTTGTATCAGGTGCACCATCCAGAGATGATATAGAAAATTTAGAGTTAGTAGGAAGAGGGATGTCTTCCTTTGGTCTGGCGATGTTTATTTGGTCTATCAGAAAGCCGAATATATTAAAGCCTATAGTCTTTGGAACATATCTTGTGATTGCTGTAACTATATTTATCTCTCAGAAATGGATTGTTGATGATTTTGTTAGAACAACATCCGGTTCTGACCGCCATGCGTCGTTGACATCACTTCTCGCCAAACAGTCAATGCTTTCTAATCAGAAACTAATATCTGAGCACTTTAATGCCGATAGTGATTCGGAGAAAAAAGCGATTCTGGCCATGTCTGGAATGTTTGGTCTTTATTCTAACCAGGTTGAATACATTATGGGGAATCCTAGCTCTAGTATAAAGAGTTATGCAAATAGAATGTATTCTGATAATAGAGATGAATATTACAATGCGTACCAAAATTATTCTAAGACATCTTATAAAGTATGGGAGGAATATGCTAGAGCTGGTGCTGAGCTTCAGTCAGTTAAAGATAATGCAGGTGAAACAGCTAATAGAATATGGGTGGATTCAGGTGCTCAGGATAAGCTGGATAAGCTATTTAGAAAATATAAATCGAAAAGAAAAAGTGCATTACTTGATGTAAAGAACTATCCAGGAAACATAGGTGCATTATTCAAGGGGCAGTTATTTGCACGTGTTGTTAATTGTAAAGATGCAAGGTGTGTAGAAAAAATAGAACAAAGCTTCTCAAAACAACAAAGAAGGAAGTTGTTGGGTGAGAATATAGAATTCTATAAATTCTGTGAGAAAAACCGTAAAGCATCGAATCCAATCATAACAGTTAAGTATGATGATGAATGGCAATCACGTACTAAAACTAGCAAATATGGTAAAGGCGTTAAATTCATAACTGATCACAATCTTTATTGTGACTTTAGACGAGATGCGTTGATTGAAAACAGTACTGTTAAACGTTTGTTAAAGAAAAAAATTGATAACACAATGGGTGACTTTCGTGGGATGCCTCTAAATATTGAGACCTACGATGATTTTGTTAAAGAAAAAGCAGTACAAGATATTATTAAGAAACAGCTTAGATCTAAAGGTATTACAGAATTTGATAGGAATTTTGATGTATCTACTCAGAAAAGAGCAGTTAATAGTATTAAGAATGCAATCATTAGGACCTCTAACAAAGGAGGTGCCTCTTCTATCCCAAAGGGACTTACTTATGAGCAGTTTATGAAAAATCGTAATGCTCATAAGATGCTTGATGAAAAAGTATGTGGTATTTGGAAAAAAGGGCTACCTAATGACCTTACCAAGGTGGAATATGATAAAGCTATGGGTAGGGAAAATATTTCTTGTACTCAAAGAGACATAAAAAGGCATCTTAAACAAGGAAAAAATGAATTGGCACCGGGTGGTAGTGACGCTGATAGTGGTGAGTTTTATGCTAAATTGGCTTTGGTACCCGCATTAGCAGCAATATTGTCTTTGCTAGCGATAGTTCTAAATTCACTATCACTAATATTTTCAATATCGAAGCACTCTCTAGGTCATCGCCTGGCTAAAACCAGAAAGATAACTTTGTTTATTATCGTATCTCTAATAATAATTATCCCGCTTTCTATGGAGCACTTTTATTCTAATACGTTTGAGTCTGGAAAAATATTCTTAGGGATGAAAGATAGTATATCGATTTATATTCCTGTGCTTTATTATCTCGCCTTTGAGCCTTTGCTACTGAAATATACTTATTTTCTCTATGCCCTAAGTGCGATAGCAGTTGCTTTAATCTTTTACATGGCTCGTAGAAGTGCTCAGGAGAGGTTTATTGCTAATTTAAAAAGACCTTTAGGAAAGTTTAATTTCCCTAAAATTAATTCTAATAAAACACCGCGAAATAATTAGTTGAATTTTAAGTGAAAAATTATGTTTCGTCTGGGATTCTTTGTTCGATTTTAAATATTAGAAATGCTGATGTAACATAGAGCCTAAAGTGCCATTTTGGTGACAAAGTGGCGTTTTGGTGCTAAAGTGTTACTTATTGGTATATATAGCTGAGTACTGACTATGAGTGCACGACATCTTGAGGAAGAATCATCATCTTCTGTTTCAGATAATAGCCTTATAAAACAAGCACTTAATGAGTTGTCCTCACTTAAGTGGCTGAGTCCTGTTAGATCGTTGATGTCAAAGCGAAGTGGGGATTTTGGCCGTCAAATTGAAACTTCACTCAATCAACTGGCTGAATCAGAGCAGATCATGAAGCTGCAGTTACGTAAGGCTGATAAGGCCGTGGTTATTGGTGTAGAGCAGTATCAGGCGATCCTAGAAATGAAAAAGCACTATGAGGCACTCGTTGAAAAAGTGCGAGCCATGGAGCTAGAGCAGGCTGGAAGTGAGTACGATCAACTGTTTCAACGGATTGCTTCACCTGCCTCACGTAAGGCAGCAGACACCTTATTTGAGCTATCTGAAGATCAACTCAATAGTGCCCATAAAGGTTAGAGGTCAGTGGCTTGATTACGGTCATTGCCGGTGTGAATGGAGCAGGTAAAAGCTCAGTGGCCGGTGCCAGTATTCGCCTAGCTAGGGGTGAATATTTTAATCCCGATGAAGTAGCACGACAGTTACAATCCGAAGATACTTCACTCTCAATATACGATGCTAATTCCAAGGCCTGGAAAATAGGTTATGACCAGCTGGTTTATGCCATAAAACAGAATATTGATTACATCTATGAAACTACCTTAGGTGGAAACTCGATTACACAGCGTTTACAAGAGGCTATTGAAAGCGGGGTTCAGGTTCGTATTTTTTATGTTGGCTTGTCGTCTCCTGAGCTTCATATTGAGCGTGTTAAGTATCGTGTATCTAAAGGTGGTCATGATATACCTGAGGAAAAAATTCGTGAACGTTATGTGAGTTCAATTCACAATATGATGAGCTTATTGCCTGGTTGTGAACAGGTTGTGGTGTACGATAACTCAACTCCAATGAATGAAAATCAACCAGAACTTAAGAAGTTATTCACAGTAAACGCAGGAAGAATAAAAATAGTTGAACAAACGATGCCTCTTTGGGCAAAACCTCTAGCGGCAACTGGCTTGAAGCATTTCAAGCTAAAGTAAACACCATCGAATAGTGGTTCCCGTCGAGATAAAATTCCTAATAAAATTGTTCATCATCTGTATCAAGTCAAATCAGTCAATAAACTTTAACGAATAAATTACGAATTTATATACTTAAATTCTTATTTATAAAAGTAATTAATCTGCCGGGGGACGGCAGATCAGAAAATTCACCAATTTCAAATGTATGGTGCTTATTCATCTACCAAGTTTCTACCAGGTGGGATGAAGGAGGTCGCTGTAATGGGGTCTTCAGAGGGGAGGAGATTTAGCCATATAACCTGCGTTCTTCACACAAATCCTTTATCTAAAATTGACCTTGTAAGGAAAAAACACCTAAAATTGAAAGGTATAGTCCTTCTAGTGGCATTTTAATAAGAGAAATTTAATTGCACTTTGATAAACTATTTTTACATGCGCAGTTTTTGTTTAATTCTGTCTTCCCAATCTGGCTTGCTCATTTCGTCTAAAAGCTCTTTTATTTCCTGAGCTTTCCAAGCAGCGACTCGCAATGATATATGAGTGGGTTGAGGTGCTATACCTAACTGTACCCACTTATACCAGGTGCTTCTGCTGATAGGTATAAGTTCAAGTACGCTTTTTAATTGAAGGTATCTCTTTTCGTGAAGCTCATTTTCAATATTCATTATATTTACTCGTATAACCGAAAAAACTATATAACTAGTGTGTAAAATATTTTACATTTCACATATCTAGAACGCACAAAAGCAGCCGAATTTCGGCTGCTTTTGATATTGATAATAGTATAGACTATCAATAAGAAATTCTAGTTCATGGAGTAGTTGTATAGAGGGCGCTATCACTGCTTCATCTATCACAGTGGATTATTTTGTGACCTATATGTGACCAACTGGAGCGAAATTATGGGCAATCATGAGGATGTGCTTATATTGGTATATCTCTAAGGTGTTGTTTTTATTGCTCTTGATTCCCCTTGTATCCTCAAAAAAATAGCCCCGTGCCGGTTCGATTCCGGCCCTGGGCACCATTTCCTTATATTGAGATATAGCCATATCCGGCTATATCTTTTTATATCATAACTTAAAGTACAGGCGATGGCTTGGGCGGTAGAGGCAGAACAGGAACTGTCATCTGACACATTGATTAGTGGTAAAAGATTATCCGATATATTTGAACATTATCGTGATGGGATATCCCCCAGTAAGAAAAGCTTCCGTACAGAAAGTAATCGGCTGAATAAATTCATGCGTCATACTCTTGCTTGTCTTCCTCTGGCAGATATCAAATAATCACATGTTTGTTGTTGTCGTATCGGTATCTTACGCAAACTAATTTTTCTCCATATTTACTGAGTAGTCTTTTTGTATCACGGTCACCGGGTTTTAGTTTTTTTCTAACTTCCATGTTCTCGTTTGCGTATTGCGTGTTGTACGCTTTCTTTGAAGCGCTATCGGGTCATTTTATTTTCTGGCTATTAATTGTTGTATCTGATCATTAAATTGTTGCATATTGATTTGGCTGCGAATTTTGTTTAGGCAGTTTGCACATAAGCAATCGGTGTAGTGTTTGTCGATATAGTCGCGGTGTTGCTGGGTGAGTTTTACAGTTTCGCATTGGCAGTTTATGATGTCCCCTGATTTGCATTCGAAGGGGTGGTTGCAGTTGGGGCAGGTTTTGATTTCGTGTTTTGGCATTTTTTAATTACGTGGCCATTAATGTGGTTTAAAATCAAAGTTGCTGGATTTTTGCCTTCGCAGGCATAATGGTTAAAAAAGTACTGCTTGGTCAGTTTAAATATTTTGATAATTAAATAAAAAAGCCGATTATTAACCGGCTTTTTACATTAATTTATCCGCATTTGCTATCGCCGCAGTTCAGGCAGGTCATGCAGCCATCCATTAATATGCTGGCTTTGGTGTTGCACTTTTTACAGAGTTGCGAGCCTTCGGGAAAGCCGGTGTCCTGAGCATTGTTTTGGTTGGCACTGTTTGGGTTTTGTTTCTGTTCGTATTCAGCGCGTTTAGCATCCATTAGTTTTCGCTGATGTTTGTCCGGACCATCGTCTTTTATTAAGCCGATCATTTTCATGTGCGACTCAATCGACTCGCCAATTTCTGCTACTAGTGATGGCATAAATTTACCACCTTTTTTAAAGTAGCCACCCTGTGGGTCGAATACCGCTTTTAGTTCTTCCACTAAAAAGCACACATCGCCGCCTTTTCTAAACACGGCAGAGATAACGCGTGTTAATGCAACTACCCATTGAAACTGG
>Ga0316207_10001215_pt1 | contig 33055 bp, 32 predicted proteins | sample 6weekpyrite_MG_FD_204943 | JGI IMG/M metagenome (GOLD analysis project Ga0316207, IMG submission 204943) | Microbial mat bacterial communities from mineral coupon in-situ incubated in ocean water Damariscotta River, Maine, United States -... | ecosystem: Environmental > Aquatic > Marine >...
GAGAACAATCGCCGCGACCTGATTGCCGGGCTGAGCATCGGTATCGCGCTGGGCGTCTTGTTTACCGGGCTGCAGGCCTATGAATACTGGGAATTGCTGACTTATGAAGGTTGGTCGTTCGGTGGCGACATATTCTTTGGCGCCTTCTTCATGGCCACCGGGTTCCACGGGGCGCATGTGATCATCGGCACGATATTCCTGACCGTCTGTCTCATTCGCGCCACCCGCGGCGATTTCACGCCCGAGCAGCATGCCGGTTTTGAAGCGGCGGCCTGGTATTGGCACTTTGTTGATGTCGTGTGGCTGTTTTTGTTCTTTGCCGTCTATATCTGGGGGCAGTAGCGCCCCGGCATTGTCGGTCCGGCCCCCGGGGAAGGGGGTCGGATTGAGTATTTTTGCAAAGAAGAAGGCCAGGGCCGGATCTGCACCTTGGGGGGCTGGGTCCCCTCATGAAGGGCCGCGGGCGGCGCGCGTTAACCTTAATATCGGATGAAGGATGGGCGCGGGCAGGAGCTTTGCGGCCGGGTGGGTTTTCGGTTTCGGGAAGATGAGATGTTGAGACGGGTTATCGTGCCGCTTTTGTTCGGGCTCGTGGGGGCCGGGATTTTGTTTTCGCTGGGCGTCTGGCAGGTGCAGCGCATGGCCTGGAAGGCCGAAGCGCTGGCCGCGATCGATGCGCGTATTCTGGACGCGCCGGTGGCTTTGCCCGAAGTGCCGCAAGAGGCGCGGGACCAGTATTTGCCGGTTGCCATGGCCGGGCAGGTGCTGCCGGGCGAGATTGTGCTTCTGGCCTCGCTCAGGCAGGCCGGGCCAGTCTATCGCATCATCCGCGCCTTTGAGACAGAGGCTGGACGGCGGGTCATGGTCGATCTGGGCTTTGTGCACCCGAATTTTCTGGATCAGGAGCGGCCCGGCGCGGCGGTCGAGATCGTGGGAAACCTGCATTGGCCCGATGAGATTGACAGTTTCACGCCCGCGCCCGATCTCGAGGCGGGGCTGTGGTTCGGCCGCGATGTGGCGGCGATGGCGGCGGTGTTGCAGACCGAACCGGTTCTGGTGGTGGCGCGCACAGCGCCCGAGGCGTTGCCCTGGGTTACGGTTTTTCCGGTCGACAGCGCCAATATTCCCAATGACCATCTGGCCTATGCCGTGACGTGGTTTTTGCTGACGATTGCATGGTTGGGGATGACAGGGTTTCTTTTGTTGCGTATCAGCAAGCGAACGACCTGAAGGCACATCCGTTATGCGCTATATCTCGACAAGGGGGCGTGCCCCCGATCTCAGTTTTGAAGAGGCGATGCTGACCGGGCTTGCCGGTGATGGCGGGCTCTATGTGCCAGCCGAAATTCCGGTCATGGGGCCGGGCGATATCGCGGCGCTGGCGGGCTTGCGCTATGAGGAGGCCGCGTTTCGCGTGATGCGGCCCTTTATCGGCGATGCCTTCACCGACACCGAATTTGGCGACATCATCACGCGCGCCTATGAAGGCTTTGGCCATGCCGCGCGGGCCCCTTTGGTGCAGCTTGGCCCGGGCCATCACCTGTTGGAGCTTTTCCACGGGCCGACACTGGCCTTCAAGGATTTTGCCATGCAGCTGATCGGGCAGCTGTTTCAGGCCTCGCTGAGCCGGTCGGGGGGCCGCGTGACCATTGTGGGGGCGACCAGCGGAGATACCGGATCGGCGGCGATGGAGGCGTTTCGCGGGCTCGATGCGGTCGATGTCTTTGTGATGTATCCGCATGGCCGGGTCTCGGATGTGCAGCGCCGCCAGATGACCACGGTGGCCGAGGCCAATACCCACGCGCTGGCCGTGACCGGTGATTTCGACACTTGCCAGGCGCGGCTGAAGGACATGTTCAACGACCACGCCTTTCGCGACGAGGTGCGGCTAGCCGGGGTCAATTCGATCAACTGGGCGCGGGTGCTGGCGCAGGTTGTGTATTATTTCACCTCCGCCGTCAGCCTGGGCGCGCCGCACCGGCCGGTCAGCTTCACGGTGCCGACCGGCAATTTCGGTGACATTTTCGCGGGCTATATCGCGCGCCGGATGGGGCTGCCGATCGAGCAATTGGTGATTGCCACCAACCAGAACGACATTCTGCATCGGGCGCTGTCGGGCGGGGCCTATGAGACGCAAGGTGTCACGCCGTCGATCAGCCCGTCGATGGATATTCAGGTCTCCTCGAATTTCGAGCGGGTGTTGTTTGACGTCTATGACCGCGATGGCGGCGCGGTGGCGCAATTGATGGATGAGCTGACAACGAGCGGCGGCTTCAGGATCAGCCAGGGCGCGGTGCAGCGTCTGCGCGGGCTCTTTGCCTCGGGCCGCGCATCGGAGGCGGAAACGCTGGCCATGATCGCGCGCGCCAGATCCGAGACCGGAGAGCTGCTTTGCCCGCATTCGGCGGTGGCCGTGCATGTGGCCGGGGATCATCTGGGTCCCACGCCGATGATCACGCTGGCCACCGCGCATCCGGCGAAATTTCCCGATGCGGTGCAGGAGGCCAGCGGCATCCGCCCCGATCTGCCGCCGCGCATGGCCGATCTGTTTGACCGGCCCGAACAGGTCACCCGGGTCGAAAATGACCTTGTGGCCCTGCAAACCCTCATTCGAAAGGACCGCAGCGTTTGAGCGTCCAGATCCACACCCTGAAAAACGGCTTGCGCATCGTCACCGAACATATGCCGGGGCTGCAATCGGCGGCCCTGGGTATCTGGGTCAATGCCGGCGGCCGGCACGAGCGGCTGGAGCAGAACGGCATCGCGCATTTTCTGGAGCATATGGCGTTCAAGGGCACGACCCGGCGCAGCGCCCTGCGCATCGCCGAAGAGATCGAGGATGTCGGCGGCTATATCAACGCCTATACCAGCCGCGAGGTCACGGCCTATTACGCGCGGGTGCTCAAGGATGACGTGCCGCTGGCGCTGGATCTGATCTCCGACATCCTGCTCAATCCGCTCTTTGATGCGCGCGAGATCGAGGTTGAACGCGGGGTGATCCTGCAGGAGATCGGGCAATCGCTGGATACGCCCGATGATATCATCTTTGATTGGTTGCAGGAGGTCGCCTATCCCGATCAGCCGATTGGCCGCACCATCCTGGGCCCCGCCGAACGGGTGCGCAGCTTTGACCGCGCCAACCTGGAAGGCTTTGTCGCGCAGCATTATGGCCCCGGCCAGATGATCCTGTCGGCCGCCGGTGCGGTCGATCACGACGAGGTGGTGCGCCTGGCCGAAGCCGCCTTTGGCCATCTGCCCGCAAGCCCCGTCAGCAGCGTTGAGCCCGGCCTTTTCCAGGGCGGCGAGCGGCGCGAGGTTAAGACGCTGGAACAGGCGCATTTCACACTGGCGCTGGAGGCGCCGGGCTATCGTTCGGACGATATCTATACCGCGCAGATCTATGCCACGGCGCTTGGCGGTGGCATGTCCTCGCGGCTCTTTCAGGAGGTTCGCGAAAAACGCGGGCTCTGCTACACCATCTATTCCCAGGTCGGCAGCTATTCCGACACCGGCATGATGACGATCTATGCCGGCACCGGGGCCGAGGATCTGGCGGCGCTGTCGGATATCACCATCGAAGAGGTCCGGCGCAGCGTCGATACCATGTCAGAGGCCGAGATCGACCGCGCCCGGGCGCAGATGAAGGCGGGCATGCTGATGGGGCTGGAAAGCCCGTCGGCGCGGGCCGAACGGCTGGCCCGGCTGGTCGCGATCTGGAACCGGGTGCCGCCGCTGGAGGAAACCATCGCCCGCATCGACGCGGTCGATCGCGGGGCCGTGCGCGACCATGCCGAGGCGATGGTCGGGGCCGGGCAGGCGGCGCTGGCGCTTTATGGTCCGGTCGAACACGGGCCCCGCCTGGCCCGATTGGTGGAGCGTCTGGCCGCCTGATGATTGCCCGCCGGAAAAGAGTTCGCATCGAGACCGAGCGCATGAGCCTGCGCCTGCCGGCGCATTCCGATTTCCGGGCCTGGGCGTCGCTGCGCGATCATTCGGCTGAATTTCTGCAACCCTGGGAGCCGCTCTGGGCCGGCGATCACCTGACGCGCAAAAGCTTTACCAATCGGGTCTATTGGGCGCAGAGATCGACCGCCAATGGCACGGCGGTGCCGCTTTTTCTGATCCGGCGCAGCGATGAGGCGATATTGGGTGCGATCACGCTGGACAATATCCGACGCGGGCCCGCGCAGGCCGGAACGCTTGGCTATTGGATCGGTGCGCCGCATACCCGGCAGGGATACATGCTGGAGGCGTTGAGCGCGATCGGCCATTACGCGTTCCGCGATCTCGATCTGAGCCGGCTGGAGGCTGCTTGCCTGCCGGAAAACCTGGCCTCGCGCGGGGTGCTGGAAAAGGCCGGGTTCAAATATGAGGGCGTGGCGCAAAGCTATCTGCAAATCGGCGGGCGCTGGCGCAACCACGTGCTTTACGCCATGCTGAGACAAGACCGGCGTGGCCGCACCGATGCGGGATAGGCGCGCCCAACCCTGCGGTGAGCCTGCCCGATGACCAACCCCGTTACCCCGGCCTTTGAGACCGAATTGCGCGCGGCGCTGCCGCCCGCCACGTTCCGCGAGGTGGCCGCGCGCTATGGCGAGGAACCGCGCGGATTGATCCGTGGCACGCCCGGTCTGGTGCTGGCCCCGGCGACGGCCGCTGAGGTCGCCATCATCATTGGCGCAGCGGCGGCGGCGGGTGTCGCGGTGATCCCCTATTCGGGCGGTACCGGTTTGGTGGGCGGACAGGTTGCGCCCGATCTGGTGGCACCTCTGGTTCTGTCGCTGGAACGCATGGCCGCGATCAGGGCGGTCGATGCGCAATCGGCGGTGATCGAGGTTGAGGCAGGCGCGATCCTGGCTGATGTACAGGACGCGGCCGATGCGGCGGGCCTGCTTTTTCCGCTGACGCTGGCCAGCCAGGGGTCGGCCCGGATCGGCGGCCTGCTGTCGACCAATGCCGGTGGCGTCAACGTGATCCGCTATGGCAATGCCCGCGATCTCTGTCTGGGGATCGAGGCGGTTCTGCCCGATGGCAGCCTCTACCGGGGGCTGACCGCGCTGCGCAAGAACAACCTCGGCTATGACCTGCGCAACCTTTTGATCGGGGCCGAGGGCAGCCTGGGCGTGATCACGGCGGCCTCGCTCAAGCTGATGGCGAAACCGGATGATCAGGCGGCGGCGTTTTTCGTGGTCGATAGCCCCGAGGCGGCGCTGGAGCTCTTGGCGCTGGCGCGCGCCCGGGTGGGTGAGATCCTGTCAGGTTTTGAGCTGATCAATGGCACGGGGCTGGATTTTCTGGAGGAAACCGGATTGCCGCTGCGCCAGCCCTTTGCCGCGCGCCCCGACTGGATGTGCCTTATCGATCTGGGGATGATGGGCGGGCAGGGCGTGGCCGCCGATGCGCTGACGGGGCTATTCGAGGCCGCGTTCGCCGCCGGGCTGGTCACCGACGGGGTCATCAGCCAGTCCGAGAGCCAGCGCCAGGCGTTCTGGGCGCTGCGCGAGGCGATCCCGGAAGGCAACAAGCGCATCGGGTCGATCTCGAGCCATGATATCTCCGTCCCCGTCGGGCGGATCCCCGATTTCATCGCCGAGGCCCCGCGCAGGCTGGCCAAAATCGGCGCGTTCCGGATCAACAGTTTTGGCCATATGGGCGATGGCAACCTGCATTATAACGTGTTTCCGCCCAAGGGCCGGTCGCGCGACGAATACGCGGGTCAGGCCGCCGATATCCGGCGCGCGGTCTATGATCTGGTCCACGAAATGGCGGGCTCGATCTCGGCCGAACACGGCATTGGCCGGATCAAGCTGGCGGAACAGGACCGCTATGGCGACCCCGGCCTGTTGGCGGCGATGCGGGCGATCAAGGCGGCGCTGGATCCGCAGGGCATCATGAACCCGGGCGCGGTGATCCGGGCCTGAACGGTCTGCACCCCGCCGGGGGTGGCGGGGTGCATGGGGTCTTCGAGTTGTGCAAGCAACATTCATCCGCGAGTGACGGACCCCTTCATTTAGGCCCTGCCGTCTTAATCGGTGGTAAACGGCGCCGGGATTTTTTTGAAATTTGCGACAGATCAAAGCCCGGCGCGGGATTGCGGGGCAATCTCGGGCGCATGGATACGCGCAAAAGGCCCGAAAACGGCGTAGCTATGGCCCGGACAGTCAGCAAAACGATCACCATTTCACCGCCCAATCTGGCGCGGACGGGGTTTCTGACCCTCGCGCAGGAGTTGTCAGGCGCAGCTGCCCCCAGCAATCGCGACTGGTTGTTGCAGCGCTTTGAAGAGGGGTATCAGGTCCGCATGCTGCGCCCGCCCGCGCGCGGTTATATCGAATTCGCGCCGGGGCGCGCCTCGTGGCGGGCGTTGAACGGGGCGGATCGATGCGTTGTGGTGCAATGCCTTTATGCCGATGGGCCCGAGGGGGCCGCCGATCTGCTCTGGGCTGCCGAAGAATGGGCGCGCTATTACGATTTCGCGGCCATCATGGTCTTGGTCGGGCCGCATCCCTGCCTGTGTGCACCCGATCTTGTTACCAGTGCCGGATATTCGGTGATTGATCAAACCCAATGCGTCAGCCTCTTTGGCAAAGTCCTGCAAGGCCCGCTGCCATTGCCGGCATTGCCGCAAAACTGGGCCGCGCGGCAGGCCGCGCTTGGCCCGGGTCTGGTGGTCCAGTGTCCGGCCCGATCCGAAGAACGTCTGGCGTTTGCCCGCGATCTGGTGGCCCAGGGTGAACAGCTGGGGCTTTGCGCGCGGATTGGTTTGATCGAAACGGCAGCCGCGGCGCGCAAGGCCCAGGCCAGCCCGACTTCGCCGTTTTCGGTGGTGCTGAACGGGCAAGCCATAGATGACGGGCAGCTGACGGATTTCCAGATCCTGCAGGCGCTGCGCCAACGTGCGGCACCCGGGCATCGGCAGGGCACGTCGCGGAAATCCTGAGACGTCGCGCCTGGCCGCGAAGCTGTTGATTTCAGGGGTTTTTTATCAGCGTCCGACGGGCCCTGGCCTGCGACACCCGCAGTTCACTCACCTTCGAAGCTGCACAGGGCATGCACGCTTTGCCCCATCGCCTCCAGCCGCCGGCGCCCACCCAGATCGGGCAGATCGACCACAAAGGCCGTGCCCACCACCTGCGCCCCGAGCCGTTCGATCAGTTTGATCCCGGCCTCGGCGGTGCCGCCTGTGGCCAAAAGATCATCAACCAGCAGTACGGTTTCCCCGGCCTCCAGGCAATCATCATGGATCTCGACCGTAGCGCGGCCATATTCCAGCGTGTAATCCTGTTCCACGGTGCGCCCCGGCAGTTTGCCCTTTTTGCGGATCGGCACGAAACCCACCGACAGCTGATGCGCCACCGCGCCGCCAAGGATAAAGCCGCGCGCCTCAAGCCCCGCGACCTTGTCGATGCGCAGCCCTACGAACGGGGCCAGCAACTGGTCAATGGCCAACCGGAACCCGCGCGGATCGAGAAACAGCGTCGTGACATCGCGGAACATGATCCCCGGATGCGGAAAATCGGGAATGGTGCGGATGTAATCCGCGACGGGTTTCTGGGTGATCATGAGCGGGCCTTTGCTGGCGGTTTCGCGGTGTAGCATATCCGGCGCGGATACCAAGGGCAGCCCCTAAAGACGCGGGTAATGGCGGCGAAGTGCCTCGGCATCCTGGCCGCGCAGCCAGACCACCGAATTGCCATCCTCGGAAAAGATCGAATTGGCATAGGCGGGCGATCGCACATCGGTTGGCAGGCCCATCGCCTGGACCAGTTCCTCCAACACCACGGACGCCACTTCGCGCCGGCGGATGTCGCGCGACAACGCAATCGCGGCCTCTTGAATCTCACCGCCTACCGACCGGATTGCGACCCGGCCCACGGCCAATTGTTCGCCGTCCATCTCGGCATTGCCGGTGCCCGTGATGGTGCCGCCCTGAGCCGTATCAACCAGATAGAGCGCGATATCGGGCGTTCCCTCATAGACGCGTTCCAGCAGCAGATAGGCACCGGTGCGGTTGATCTCGTCGATCGCGGCGTCAACCGCGGCATCGACAAGGCTCAGCTTATAGCTGGGAAAGGCGTCATCGATCTGGGTGATTCCGACGCGCAAGGTCAGGCGGCGGGATTCGGACCAGCGGATCTCGGGCTTGGCGCAGGCTCCGCCGGGCGGTGCCGCGCAGGCCACCAGCCGATAAAACGCCTCATCGCTGACGCGTGCGGGGATGGCGATGTATTCCTGGGCCGCGGCCATGGCCGGGGCGATGAGGAAGGACAGCAAAAGGGCGATGCGCAAGATCATGCGCCAGATGTGCCCCAGGCGACGCGCGTTGCGCAAGCCGGAGGCTGGCATTTTGACATCGGGTGTTGCGGGCAGGGCGCGGCGTCACGCGGCGCGGCGCAACGTGGCTGTCAGAACGCCCATGGCAATCAACGCGGCCCCGCCTACGCGCGTCAGCCAGGCGATGATCCCCGGCCGGGTCAGGCGGGCGCGCAACTGATCGGCCAGCAGCGCATAGGCCAGCGCATTCATCCCCGCCAGCCCGACAAAGGTGACAATCAGCACGAAAAACTGCGGCAATAGCGGCGTGTCGGGGCGCAGGAATTGCGGCACGAAGGCGATGAAGAAGGCGATGGATTTCGGGTTGAGCGCGGTCACTGCCGCGGCGTGGCCAAAAACGCGCGCGGGCGTGATCCGGTGGGTTTCGGGCAATGCGGTCAGGGTCGCGCCCCCGGCCGATCGGATCAGTTTGACCCCAAGCCAGACGAGATAGGCCGCTCCGACCCATTTCAGCACCATGAACGCCGTGGCCGATGCCAGGACCAGCGCACCGAGCCCGGCCAGAGACGCGGTCATCGCCACCAGATCGCCCAATGCCACACCCGTCGCTGTCGCCACCGCGACGGTGCGCCCCTGGCTGAGCGCATAGGACAGCACCAGCAACACCGTGGGGCCGGGTATCAAAAGAAGGGCTGTTGAGGCGGCGACGAAGGTCAGCCAAAGGTCGAAACTGATGAGACGGCTCCGGGAATTGAGGCACCGAAAGGCGCGTTCTGCATGGCCTCAATGAGCCCCGTTTCGCGAGAAGTGTCCAGAGGCGTCAAGCGGAACATCGGTGGCTGAGACGGAGGCAGGGCCGGGCAAGGGCCTTAGCGCGCGTATCAAAGCACCCGCCCGGCGACGGCATCCAGCCGCGCCATCAGGTCGGGGTCGCGTTTGTCATGCGCCGTCATGATTGCGTGATCGAGCGCCCGGTCGCAGCCCTCCGGGCAAGGGCTCCGCGCGCCTGCCAGCAGGCTAGGCAGCGCCGCTACCATCCCCCGCGCCTTTGCCGCGTTGCCGGTCAAAACCCGAATGATATCAGAGATATCGACCGAGCCATGGTCGGGGTGCCAGCTGTCGTAATCGGTGATCATGGCGATGGAGGCATAGCAAAGCTCGGCCTCGCGGGCCAGTTTCGCCTCGGGCATGTTGGTCATGCCGATCACGTCGCAGCCCCAGACATCGCGATAAAGCCGCGATTCGGCCAGCGTCGAAAATTGCGGGCCTTCCATTGCCAGATAGGTGCCGGAATTATGCAAGGTGACGCCCGCCGCCGCGGCTGCCGTCACACAGGCCGCGCCAAGCCGCGAACAGGTCGGATGCGCCAGGCTGACATGCGCCACAAGGCCCGCGCCGAAAAAGCTTTTCTCGCGCGCGAATGTGCGGTCGATGAACTGATCGACCAGCACGAAATCGCCCGGGGCCATATCCTCGCGGAACGAGCCGCAGGCCGAGACCGAGATCACATCCGTTACACCGGCCCGTTTCAACGCATCGATATTGGCGCGGTAAGGCACGGTAGAGGGCGAATGAACATGGCCGCGCCCGTGACGCGGCAGAAAGACCATTTTGACGCCATCCAGATGCCCGCTCAGCAGCGCGTCGGAGGGCGTGCCAAAGGGGCTCTCGACCTCCGTCCACTCCGCGTTTTCCAACCCGTCAATCTCATAGATGCCCGAGCCGCCGATGACCCCGATCACAGTTTCCATCGCAATACCCCTTTTACCTAGCCGCAGATGGGCTGACGGTAGCCGCAAATCGGCGGCGGGCTCAATCGCTCAAATACGCGAGGGCATCATTCGTCGGGGCGGGGCAGCGAAAAGAGATCGGTCACTTTGGTGAAGTCGCGATACCCCAACCGGCCAACGGGCTGGAAGGTCGTGACATCGAACATGCCGTCAACCAGGCAATCGTCACGCATATGGATGCCGATCACCTCGCCAAAGACGACCGTGTTGGCCACGCCTTCGATTTGCACGATCTGGGTCAGGCGGCATTCCATCGCGGCGGGCGCATCGGCCACGCGCGGGGCGTCGATCAGGCGGCAGGGGGCCTTGGCAATGCCCGCATCGGCAAATTCATCGACCCCGCGTGCCCAGGCCCCCGAGGTGCGGTTCATGACCTGGGCGCTGGCAAATTCCACCACGTTGACGCAAAAAACGCCGGTGTCGCGGATATTGGCGGTGCTGTCTTTCACGCCATCCTGATCGGGTTTGCCGGAGGTGCAGGCAAACATCACCTGCGGCGGTTCATAGGCGACCCCGTTGAAAAACGAATAGGGGGCCAGGTTGTCGGTGCCATCGGCCCCGCGGGTCGAGATCCAGCCAATCGGGCGCGGCGTGATCAGCGCGTTGAACGGGTTATGCGGCAGCCCGTGGCCGTCCTTGGGTTCATAGAACATCTGCGTGGCCCTCCAATCCGGTTTGGCAAGCTGGTAACGCCATGCTAGGGGCGGTTCCAGTCGAAAATCCACATGGGGCGGGTTGGCTTTGTATCATCTCAGCCAGGAACAACCGGAAGATCACTGGGAGGTGGAGGCGCTTTATGACCTCTGCTTTGCGCCGGGTCGTGAGGCGCTAAGCTCGTACCGGCTGCGCGATGGGGTGGATCCTGTCGCGGGGCTCGCCCGGGTGGCGCGCGATGGCGATGGTATCCTTGCCGGCGCGATCCGGTTCTGGCCGGTGCGGGTCGGCGGCGCGCCCGCGCTGTTGCTGGGTCCGGTGGCGGTGCACCCGACCCGGCAGGGCGAAGGCCTGGGCGGTGCATTGATCAATGACAGCGTCGGGCGGGCCGGTGAAAACGGCTGGGCGCGGGTGCTATTGGTGGGCGACGCGCCCTATTACCGGCGTTTCGGGTTTACCCGGCTGGCAGGGATTGTCATGCCGCCGCCGACCAACCCCGACCGGGTGCTGGGATGGGGCAACTGGCACGGCGTTTCGGGCCCCGTGACCGCCTGGGCGGCGCAGAGGTAAGGGCTGCTGGCGGTGACCTTGTTTTCCCTTGATTTCCGGGGTGAACCCGTGCCCCGCCCCGCCACGGCCCATGGGCAGTGTGAGCCTTCTGGTCCTGAGCCTTATCGCCACCGGAACCGCCGCCCTTGCCCAATCCAACATGCGCGGCGGTGGCCGTGGCGGCTTGGGCGGGGCCTCTGAACTGGCGGGCAAAAATGGGGCCACGCAGGGCGTCATCGACGATGCGGATGGGCCGCTCGATGTCAGGACGCAGCGCCGCAGTGATACCGGCGGCGGCCTGACCACCGATGAGACCGGCAGCGACACCTGCACCGGATCCGGCGGGCGCGAGATCCCCGATTACGGAGCCATCCGGCCCGCGCCGATCCAGATGATTGGCAAACGCCCCGCGCCAGGCCCTCCTAGCTCTGGCGCCGCAGCCAGTCCATCACCGGCTCCCGCACCGATTGGGTGCCGCTGGCGCGGGCTTCGTTGATGACGGCGCGCGCCTCGCGCAGGTCGACGCGTCTGAGCAGGTTCTTGACCGGGCCGATCGAGGCCGGGCGCATCGAGAGCGTCCTCAGCCCCATGGCAGCGAAACACAGCGCCTCGACCGGGCGTCCGGCATCCTCGCCGCAAAAGCTGAGATGGGTATCGGTCTCAGCGCAGCGGCCCACGATCTGTTCGATGAAGGTCAGGAAGCTGACATTAAGCGTGTCATAGCGCCGCCGCACGCGTTCGTTTTCACGGTCGGCGGCAAAGAAGAACTGTTTCAAATCGTTGCCGCCGATCGAGATGAAATCGGCCAGCTCGAAAAACTGGCGCGGCGCAAAGGCCAGGCTGGGGGTCTCCAGCATGGCCCCGATCTCGACATTTTCGGGCAGGGTATGGCCCAGGGCCGCCTCGCGGTCGACCTCGCGCAGCAGATGATCGCGGGCGGCAGTAAACTCCTCGAACTGGCTGATCAGCGGGAACATCACCGTCAGGGGTCGGCCATTGGCGGCCCGGATCAGCGCCTGCAACTGCATCCGCATCACGCCCGGTTTGTCCAGCCCCACCCGGATGGCGCGCCAGCCAAGCGCCGGGTTGGGTTCATCCTGCGGCTTCATGTAGGGCAGCACCTTGTCGGAGCCGATATCGAGGGTGCGAAACACCACGCGCCTGCCGCCCGCGGCATCCATCACCCGGGCATAAAGCGCGGCCAGCGTGCCCCGGCGCGGCACCGTGCTGCGCGTCAGAAACTGCAATTCGGTGCGGAAAAGCCCGACGCCCTCGGCTCCCGAAGAGGGCAGCGAGGGCAGATCGGCCATAAGCCCCGCATTCATATGCAGCGTGATCCGCGTCCCATCCAGCATTTCGGCCGGTTTGTCGCGGATCGAGGCATAGCGTTCCTGGGCGGCGGCGCGCATCGCCATTTTGTCGCGAAACGCGGTGGTCACGGTATCCTCAGGGCGCAGATGCACCACGCCCTGATCGCCATCGACCAGAATGAGATCATCATTCAACGCCTCGGTGGTAATGCGCCCCGCATTCACAATCAGCGGTATGGCCAGCGCGCGCGCGACAATGGCGGCGTGGCTGGCGACCGAGCCTTCCTCGAGCACCACCGCGCGCAGCGCGCGGCCATATTCCAGCAGATCGCCGGGCCCGATATTGCGTGCCACGAGCACGGGATTCTCGGGCAGCTCGGCTGCTGATTTGCCGCCTTGCCCGGTCAGTTGCCGCAACAGCCGGTTCGACAGATCATCGAGATCGTGCAGCCGGTCGCGCAGATAGGCATCGGGCACGGTTTCCATGCGGGCGCGGGCGGTCGATTGTTCCTTTTCGACGGCGGCCTCGGCCGACAGGCCGCGGGCGATATCCTCCTCCATCCGGCGCATCCAGCCGCGCGAATTGGCGAACATCCGGTAGGCTTGCAGTACCTCATGCTGGTCCTTGTCGCCCTTGGGCGCATTGTCCAGCATCTCATCGACCGACATGCGCAGCTGATCGACCGCCTGGTTCAGGCGGTCATGTTCGGCCTCGGGGTCATCGGCGATCGGGTTGGTGACGACAACGCGCGGGTCATGCAGGTAGACCCGGCCCTCAGCGGCCCCTTCCTGACCGATGCCGCCATGCAGGACGACCGATTTCTGGTGCCGCGCCGACATTGCCTCGCCTTCGCCGATAAAGGCCCCAAGCTCGGTCATTTCGGCCAGCACCATGGCGACCACTTCCAGCGCATAAACCGCATCTTCGGAATAGGACCGCCCATCGCGCGACTGCACCACCAGCACGCCCAGGTTTTCGCCAAGCCGCTGGATCGGGACGCCGAGGAAGGACGAGAATTTTTCCTCGCCGGTTTCGGGCATGAAGCGGAAGCCGGGCTCGGCAGGGGCATTGGCGGTGTTGACGGGCCTGAGCCGCGCCGCAACCCGGCCCACCAGCCCCTGACCGACACGCAACCGGGTGACATGGACGGCCTCGGGGGCAAGCCCTTCGGTGGCGCAAAGCTCCAGCGTGCCGGCATCGCGCAGCAGATAGATCGAGCAGACATCGGTGCCCATGCTTTGGGCGATGATATGGGTGATCCGGTCCAGCCGTTCCTGCCCGGCCCCGGCCTCGGCCAGGGTGGCCTGCAACCGCCTGAGCAGCCTGCGACTTTCGCTTTCTGTCCCGTCGGCCATCCCGGGCCCCCCAATATTCTGGCCGTCCCCGGCAAGGACGGTCATGCCCAGCCCTAGCCATAGCGCGGCGGTGGGGCATGGCGCAACGGGAATAGGTCAGGGCAGGCGGCACGCGGTCCGTGATGTGGGTGCGCGGCCGTTATTGCCCGGCGCGCAGCCTCAGCCGCCGGTTGCTTGCGCACCGGCAGTGCCGGTCGCGACCATCATGCAGATGGGTGCCCGCCAATGACGGGCCGTGGCCGGTCGCGTTCAGGCTTTTTCCAGCTCGAAGGTGTCATGCAGCGCCTGGACGGCCAGTTCCATGTATTTGCGGTCGATCAGAACCGAGACCTTGATCTCGGAAGTGGTGATGACCTTGATATTGATATTCTCGTCTTTCAGCGCCTTGAACATCCGCGCCGCAACGCCTGCGTGGCTGCGCATGCCGATGCCCACGATCGAGACCTTGCAGACATCGGTATCGGCGACCAGCCCGTGAAAATTGATCTCGCCCCTGGTCTTGGCGTCATTCATTGCCTGTTCGGCGCGCCCGACCTGGTTGGTGGGGCAGGAGAAGGTCATGTCGGTGCGACCTTCCTCGGAGATGTTCTGCACGATCATGTCGACATTGACGCCGGCCTCGGCCAGCGGCCCGAAGATGGCGGCCGAGACGCCGGGGCGGTCGGCGACCGACACCAGCGTGACCTTGGCTTCGTCCTTGGAATAGGCGACCCCGGCTACTGCATTGCTTTCCATGATTTCCTCCTCGTCGCAGACGAGCGTTCCGGCCTCGTCGGACTGTTCCTCGAAACTTGACAGAACCCGCAATTTCACATGATAGCGCATCGCCAGCTCGACCGAGCGGGTTTGCAGCACCTTGGCTCCGAGGCTGGCCAGTTCCAGCATTTCCTCGAACGCGATCCGGTCGAGCTTGCGCGCCTTGCCGCAAATGCGCGGGTCGGTGGTGTAGACACCATCGACATCAGTGTAGATATCGCAGCGGTCGGCTTTGAACGAGGCGGCAAAGGCCACGGCGGTGGTGTCAGAGCCGCCCCGGCCAAGCGTGGTGATGCGGCCATCGTCGCCGATGCCCTGGAACCCGGCGACCACGGCCACGCGCATGCCTTCGCCGAACTTGGCCAGGATATTGTCGGTCGGGATCTCTTCGATCCGGGCGGCGGCATGGGCGGAATTGGTCTTGAGCGGCACTTGCCAGCCCTGCCAGCTGCGTGCGGGCACGTCCATTTCCTGCAGCGTCATGGCCATCAGGCCCGCGGTGACGTTTTCGCCCGAGGAGACCACGGCATCATATTCGCGGGCATCGAACAGCGGCGAGGTTTCCTCGACATAGCCCACGAGCTTGTTGGTTTCGCCCGACATGGCCGACACGATGACGATCACGTCATAGCCATTGGCCACCTCGCGCCCGACGCGTTTGGCGGCGCGCCGGATGCGATCGAGCGTGGCGACCGAGGTGCCGCCGAATTTCATCACCAATATGGGCATGGCCCGTCCACTTTCGATTGTCGCGCGTGTCATAAGACGGTGGCGCGCGGGTGACAAGGGTGCCGGGAGGCGGTCGTGGTATGGGGCCGCGAAAAGGGGGGAGGGGTTGGCCGGCTCAGGCCCCCCGAAGGCGGGGAGCCATCGCGCGGCCAATTGGGGCCCGGGCCCCAAACCCCCGAGGTATTTCCGCCAAGATGAAGGGGATCAGGGCAGGTGGCGGGCGGCCTCGCGTATGGCGAAGGGTTTCATATCGGGCCCGTGGGTGGCGAGGAAGCTGCGCACGGTCTCGGGGTCGCGTTTGGAGAGGTCGCGCAGCCACCAGGCGACCGCTTTCTGGATGAACCAGTTGGGATCCGTGGTGTAGGCGGCGGCCCAGCCGAGGATGCGGGCGCGGGCGGCACGCTCAGCCGGTTTGGGGTGGCGTTGTTTGGTCCAGGGCAGGGTGAAGGTGAGGGCGGCGCGTTTGGTCCAGAGATGGGGCGAATTTGTCCAGCCCTCGACCGTGTCGAGGCGGGTGGGATCAGCGGTTAGGCGGCGCTGCCCCGCCAGCGCCAGCGCATCGGCGATGGCCCAGCTGTCGAGATCGGGCAGCCAGCTTTGGATGAGATCCCAGGCAGGGGCATCGTCGGGTTTGATCCGGGCCTGAACCAGCAGTTTGGCCGCCGTGATGCGGGCCTCGAAGATATCGGTCTGCCAGAGATCATCGGCCAGTTTGAGCCGGTCGGTCAGGGTGAGGCTTTGGCGCAGATCCCGGGCGAGATCGTTGCAAAATACGTTCGAGAGGCCGAGATAGCGGCGCGGGGCCTTGTGATAGGCAGCCATCTGTGCGGCGCGGGCCGGGTCGGCGGCGGCCTTGAGCGTGGCCAGCGCTTCCTCAGTGGTCATGATCTGTGGCCGGAATGCCGGTGGGGTGGCCATCGAGCGTGTGGGCGTTTTTCTCGGTCCAGTAGCTGCGCAATTGAGCATCGCTGCGGGCATCGACCCAGGACTGCATGGTCGGGCGTTCGCCGGCATAATCCATGAAGGGGACGGCGTAGCCGCAGGAGGTTTGCACCATGTCCAAGGCCATGTCGACGATCTGGCGGGCGCTCCTGTGGGCGGGGAACCGGGCCGCAAGGTCGGGCCAGTCGGGGTCTGTCATGTGAACGGCGCGCGCCGTGCCATAGGCGCGCAGAATGAGGGGACGGGCGGTAAAGGAGCACCACATCAGCGTCAGGCGCGGATCGCGCAGGAGATGCCCCGCCGTTTCATTGCCGGAGCCTGTGAGGTTCAGCCAGAGAATGCGGTTTGGCCCCATGACCCGCAAGGCGTCCATGCCCTTTGGGGATATGTTGACCGGCCCGTCGGGCCCGGCGCTGCCGGTAAAAAAGAGGGGCTGTGCGGCGATGAATTTGCAGTGGGCCTCACTGAGCGCGGGGAATTGTTTGGCCAAGGCTTATTCCACCGTCACGGATTTCGCCAGATTGCGCGGCTGATCGACATCGGTGCCCTTGTGAACCGCCGTGTGATAGGCAATCAGCTGCGCCGGGATGGAATAAAGAATGGGGGCCAGGAACGGGTCCACATCGGGCAGGATCAGGCTCTGCCAGACATCGCCGCCTGCCATTTCGGCCCCCGCTGCATCGGTGACCAGCAGCACCTGGCCTTCGCGGGCCATCACCTCCTGCATATTGGAGACGGTCTTGTCGAAAAGCGCGTCGGTCGGGGCCATCACCACCACCGGCACGGTCTTGTCCACCAGCGCGATGGGCCCGTGTTTGAGCTCGCCCGAGGCATAGCCTTCGGCATGGATATAGCTGATTTCCTTGAGTTTCAGCGCGCCCTCAAGCGCCAGCGGGAACATCGCGCCGCGCCCCAGGAAAAGGACGGTCTGCGCCCGGGAGAGTGCCCAAGCGTGCCGCTTGATCTGATCCTCCAGCGCCAGCGCCTGATTGATGAGGCCGGGCAGGCCGCGCAGTTTGGCAATCAGATCGGCCTCGCGCGCGGCGTCGATGCGGCCCTTTTGGCGGGCGGCGAGGATGGCGAGATTGGCCAGCACCGCCAGCTGGCAGACGAAGGCCTTGGTCGAGGCGACGCCGACCTCGACGCCGGCCAGGATCGGCAGCGCCAGATCGCTTTCGCGCGCGATCGAGCTTTCGGCGACATTGACCACCGAGAGGATCCGCGCGGCACGGCCTTCGCAATAGCGCAGGGCGGCCAGCGTGTCGGCGGTTTCGCCCGACTGGCTGACGAAAAGCGCGGTGGTGCGGTCCGACACCGGCGGTTCGCGATAGCGAAACTCGCTGGCGATATCGACGTCGCAGGGCAGGCCCGCGAGCTGCTCGAACCAGTATTTCGCCACCAGGCAGGCCAGGTTGGCGGTGCCGCAGGCCACCAGGATCAGGCGGTCGGTCTGGCTGAAATCGATATCGCCCTCGGGGATGATCACTGCGTTGTCGCTGGCATAATGGGCCAGGCATTCGGCGAGGACGGTGGGTTGTTCAAACACCTCCTTGGCCATGAAATGCTTGTGCCCGCCCTTGTCGATCTGGGCCGATTGCGCGGCGATCTGGCGGATCTCGCGATTGGCCGGGCGATCGGCGGCATCGAAGATCGCGGCACCTGCGCGCGTGACATAGGCGTAATCGCCCTCTTCAAGATAGGTGATGCGATCGGTCATCGGCGAAAGCGCGATGGCATCGGAGCCCACGAACATCTCGCCATCGCCATGTCCGATGGCCAGGGGCGAGCCCTTGCGCGCCGCAACCAGCAGATCATCCTCGCCCTGAAACAGGAAGCAAAGCGCAAACGCGCCCTCAAGCTGGCGCAGGGTTTCGCGCGCGGCTGCACGCGGGGCAAGCCCGGAATCGAGCAGATCCTCGCAAAGCAGCGCCACCGTTTCGGTATCGGTTTCCGTTGTGAAATCAATGCCTTTGGCAGCCAGGTCCGCGCGGATATCGCGGTAGTTCTCGATGATGCCATTATGGACAACCGCGACCCGCCCGGCCTGATGCGGGTGGGCATTGCTGACCGAGGGCGCGCCGTGGGTGGCCCATCTGGTATGGCCGATGCCGGATTTTCCGGCCAGCGGGCGATGCACCAACAGATCCGAGAGGTTAACCAGCTTGCCGACCTCGCGCCGCCGATCCAGCGCGCCCTTGTTCACGGTGGCAATCCCGGCGCTGTCATAGCCGCGATATTCGAGCCGTTTGAGCGCCTCGACCAGGATGGGCGCGACCTCGTGATCGCCCAGAACACCGACAATACCGCACATATCAGCGCCCCTTTTTCTGTTGCTCTTTCAGGGCACGCAGCCGCGCCATCAGACGTGCCCCCAACCCTGTTTTGTTGGTCTGTTTGGCGCGCGCGATGGCCAGATCGCCGGCCGGCACGTTCCTGGTAATGACCGAGCCTGACCCCGTCACCACGCCATCGCCCACCGTGACCGGTGCCACCAGCATGGTGTTCGAGCCGATAAAGACATCCGCGCCCACCTCAGTGTGATGTTTAAAGACGCCGTCATAATTGCAGGTGATGGTGCCCGCCCCGATGTTTGAGCGCGCGCCGATACTGGCATCGCCGATATAGCTGAGGTGATTGACCTTGGCCCCGTCGCCGATCTCGGCGGCTTTCACCTCGACGAAATTGCCGATCCGCGCGTCATTGCCGATCTCGGCCCCCGGGCGCAGGCGGGCATAGGGCCCGATGGTTGCGCGCGCGCCCAGATGGCAGCCCTCAAGATGCGAAAAGGCGCGGATGGTGACGTTGTTTTCGACCGTGACACCGGGGCCAAAGACCACATGCGGTTCAATCAGAACATCGCGCCCGATCCAGGTGTCATGGGCAAGGAATACGGTCTCGGGGGCCACCATCGTGACGCCGTTTTCCAGCATCTCGGCCCGGCGCGCGGTTTGAAATAGCCGCTCCGCATCGGCCAGTTCGGCGCGGGTGTTGATGCCAAGCGTTTCAGCCTCGGGGCAGGTGACGGCGGTCGCTGTCAGGCCCTTTGCGGCAGCGATTTCCGGCACATCCGTCAGGTAATATTCGCCCGAGGCATTATCATTGCCGACCTCGGCCAGAAGCGTCATCAGCGTGGCGGCATCGGCGCAGAGCAGCCCGGAATTGCAAAGCGTGATCCCAAGCTCGTCCGGGGTCGCGTCCTTGGCCTCGACGATGCGCGTCAGCCGGTCGCCATCCATGATCAGACGCCCGTAACGGCCCGGATCGGCGGCCTCGAATCCCAGCATCACAATGTCATGGCTGGTCCGCGCCGCGCGCATTGCGCGCAGGGTTTCGGGCCGGATAAAGGGCGTGTCGCCGTAAACCACGATCACATCGCCGGAAAACCCCTGCAGCGCATCGGCGGCTTGCAACACGGCATGCCCGGTGCCAAGCTGCTCGGATTGCCGGATGCAGATGGCCTCGGGGCACTGCGCCGCAACCGCGGTTTCAACCGATTGCGCTTCGTGGCCGGTGACAATGACAATGCGCGCGGGCAACAGGCTGGCCCCGGCCCGGATGGCATGGGCCACAAGCGGCGCGCCCCCAAGCGGATGCAGCACCTTGGCCAGATCGGAATTCATTCGCGTGCCTTGACCCGCGGCCAGAATGACCAGCGCGCAAGGTTTCGTGTCGTCCTGCATGTCACCTGCTTTCGTTTTTCCCGCATCGGTATTATCCAAGCGGGCGGGCCTTGCAAGGCGGGGTTCTGTCAATTTGCCTTACGGTTCGTTTCAACGCGGCGGCGGATTCCCGCCATCACGACAGGGAGGGATGCGCCATGCGCACCGTGATCTTCGACCTTGACGGCACCCTGGCCGATACCAGCGCCGATCTGTTGCTGGCGGGAAATTCGGCCATGGTGGCAATGGGATATGCGCCGCAATTGGTGTTGGATCAGGATGCCTCGACCGCGCTGCGGGGCGGCAAGGCGATGCTGCGGCTCAGCCTGGAACGCCTTGGCCATGACGCATTGGAGGACGAGATCGAGCGCGGCTATCCGATCCTCTTGGAGGCTTATGGCGCGGCGCTTGATGTGCATACCGTGCTCTATCCCGGCGTAGCCGACGCGCTGGAGGCGCTGCGCGGCGACGGGTTTGCCGTGGGCATCTGCACCAACAAGCCCGAAGGCCTGGCCGAGGCGCTGATGACAAGCCTCGGGGTCCGGCCGCTCTTTGGCTCGCTCATCGGGGCCGATACCCTGCCCACGCGCAAACCCGATGCCGCCCCGTTTGTGGCGGCGGTCACCCGGGCCGGTGGCGATGTCGCGCGCTCGCTTTTGGTGGGCGATACCGTGACCGACCGCGACACCGCGCGCGCCGCGGGCGTGCCTTCGGTTCTGGTCAGTTTCGGGCCGCTCGGCATGGGGGTGGTCGATCTGGAGCCTGCCGCTCTCCTGCACCATTATGCCGATATGCCCAAGATCGCGCGCGACTTGCTGGCCTGAGGGGCATTGACGACAGCGCGCGCCGGTCGCAAGACTGCCGCCATGAAACAGAGCTTTACCGGAAATTTCACGCAACAGGAGCCGATCCCCGATGAAGGGATCGAAGCCGCGCTGCGGGTTTTGCAGGGCGGGCGGCTACACCGTTATAATACCGCGGCCAATGAGGCGGGTGAGGCCGCGCTGCTGGAGGAGGAATTTGCCGCCTTTACCGGTGCGAAATACGCGCTGGCGGTGGCCTCGGGCGGCTATGCCATCGGCTGTGCACTGCGCGCCTTGGGCGTGGGCCCGGGCGATGCGGTTCTGACCAATGGCTTTACGCTCGCGCCGGTGCCGGGCGCGATTGCCGCGGTGTCGGCGCGGCCGGTTTTTGTCGAGATGACCGAGAGCCTGGTGATCGATCTGGAGCATCTGGCGCGGTTGATCCCGGAAAGCGGTGCCAAAGTGCTGCTCCTGTCGCATATGCGCGGCCATATCTGCGATATGGAGCGGCTGATGGCGATCTGCGATGGCGCGGGCGTCAAGGTGGTCGAGGATTGCGCCCATACGATGGGCGGGGCCTGGAAGGGCACCCCTTCGGGCCGCCACGGGGCCATGGCCGCCTATTCGACGCAGACCTACAAACATATGAATTCGGGCGAGGGCGGATTTCTGACCTCGGATGACCCGGATCTGATGGCCCGCGCGATCATCCTGTCGGGCAGCTATATGCTCTATGCCCGCCACCGGGCAGCACCCCCGCCCGAGGCGTTCGAGGCCGTCAAATGGGTCACGCCCAATGTCTCGGGCCGGATGGACAATCTGCGCGCCGCGATCCTGCGTCCGCAACTGGCGGATCTGCCGGCGCAGGTGGCAAGGTGGAACGCGCTTTATGAGGTGGTTGAGACGGGCCTGCGCAACACGCCCGGGTTGCATGTCATCGAGCGGCCCGTGGAAGAGAGTATCGTCGGATCCTCGATCCAGTTCCTGTTGCCGGATGCGGGCCCGGCGCAGATTGATGGCGTCCTGCAAGGCTGCGCCGCGCGCGGGGTGGAGCTGAAATGGTTCGGCGGGGCAGAGCCCGCGGGCTTTACCTCACGCTATGACAGCTGGCGCTATGCCGAGGCGCAGAATCTGCCCGCGACCGACCGGATATTGGCCGGGCTTCTGGATATGCGCCTGCCGCTGACATTTTCCACCGCCGATGCCCGTCTGATTGCGGAAATCATCGCCGATGAGGTGCGCAGCGCGCTGACCTGAGCGCCCTGCGGCGACCACAATTTCAATCACGAAACTGCGACCGGATCTCACGCCTGCGTCACGCAGAATTGCGCGTGTGTTGAACGGTGCCGCGGCGATGCCGGTGGTAGCCTGCGGGCAGGTGCCGGGGAGGGCTCGACGCCGCTATATAAGGACATGAGCACGATGACACGAAACTCTCTTTTGCGGGGCGCAATTGCCGGTGCGGTCGCTGGCACGATGGCGTTTGCGGCGCAGGCGCAGCAGGCCATGGATATGTGGGACGGACCCGGCGTGATGGGAGCCAGCGCCGATGGCGTGGCGATCTGGCAATATCCCGACCGGCGGGCGCTGGACCCGGCGCTTTTCGGCACCCCGGACGCGCCGCTCAACGTCGATCTGCTGCCGCTTGGAAACCGCGAGACCACCGCCGATGGCAGCGCCTATACCACGATCAGCAATCCGGCGATGTTTTCCAACAATATCGACATGATCGAGGGCAGTTTTGCCATGCAGGTTCGCGACCTGACGGCGGTCGATAGCCGCGACAGCCGCGATGAGATCGCGATGGAGGCCGAGTTTGCGGCCCCCGACGGGCGCATGATCCGCGTGGTGATGGATCGGGTGATTCCGGTCGGGCCGGACCATCCGTTCTTTGGCGGGGTCGGCACCGATGTGCTGATGCATGGATCCACAGGGATCGGGACGCCGCTGGTGGCGCGCGAGTTCAGCTACATCACCGCCTGGGGCGTGGGCGACATTTATGTCGATGGTGAATTGGCCGATCAGGGCCGCGTGGTTCACGTGATGGTGTCAGAGCGGACCAGGGATGAGGAATACAGGGTTGGATTCGGCGTGGCCATGCCTGACGCGCTGGAGATCCATCTGGCGATGCCGCCGGTGCGCGTGTCGCCCGACGGCCCGCAGCCAAGCCCGGTACCCACGGGCGTGATGCTGCCCAACGGGGTGGAACAGCCCTTCATCCACGTCAATTTCTACGGCAATGCCGACGTGACCGGGAACCGGTTTGTCGGCGAAGGCAGCTAGCCTAGAAGACGGGATTTTCGGATGTGATCGGGGGCGGCCGGAGATCGGCCGCCCCTTTTCCATTCGGGCGCGTATCGGGGCTGTCTGGCGCTGACGCCAGCACCATGTGGCACCGCGGAAAAATTTTGGGTGCGCGTCTGCCGTGGCGGAATTCTTTGACTTTGGTGGTACGACTCGCTAATAACTGAACAAGTGTTCAATTAAAGGCGGAGCCGACACCATGTTCATGGCCACGATGCAATTCGATCTGGGCGAAGACGTGAATGCGATGCGCGAGATGGTGCATCGCTGGGCGCAGGAACGGATCAAGCCGATGGCGGCCGATATCGACCGCAACAACCTCTTTCCGGCCGATCTGTGGCCCGAAATGGGAGAACTGGGCCTCTTGGGCGTCACCGTGCCCGAGGAATATGGCGGGGCCGGCATGTCCTATCTGGCGCATGTCATCGCGGTCGAGGAGATCGCGCGGGCCAGCGCCAGCGTCTCGCTCTCTTACGGCGCGCATTCCAACCTTTGCGTTAATCAGATCAAGCTGAACGGCACCGATGAACAACGCGCCAAATACCTGCCGCGTCTGGTTTCGGGCGCGCATGTCGGGGCGCTGGCCATGTCCGAGGCGGGCGCGGGGTCGGACGTCGTCTCGATGAAACTGCGGGCGGAAAAGCGCAACGATCGGTTCGTTCTGAACGGGACGAAATACTGGATCACCAATGGCTGCGATGCCGACACGCTGGTGGTCTATGCCAAGACCGATCCGGAGGCCGGATCGCGCGGCATCACCGCCTTTCTGATCGAGAAGGAGATGGTTGGCTTCTCGACATCCGAGCATTTCGACAAGCTTGGCATGCGCGGCTCGAACACGGCCGAGCTGATCTTTGACGATGTCGAAGTGCCGTTTGAGAATGTGCTAGGTGAAGAGGGTCGGGGCGTGCGTGTGCTGATGTCAGGGCTCGATTATGAACGGGTCGTGCTGGCGGGGATCGGCACCGGGATCATGGCCGCCTGTCTCGATGAGATCATGCCCTATATGGCCGAGCGCAAGCAGTTCGGGCAGAGCATCGGGAATTTCCAGCTTATGCAGGGCAAGATGGCCGATATGTATACCGCGATGAATTCGGCGCGGGCCTATGTCTACGAGGTTGCCAAGGCCTGCGACCGTGGCGATGTCACCCGCCAGGATGCCGCCGCCTGCTGTCTTTATGCCTCCGAGCAGGCCATGGTGCAGGCGCATCAGGCGGTTCAGGCGATGGGCGGGGCCGGGTTCCTGTCGGATGCGCCGGTCGGTCGGATTTTTCGCGACGCCAAGCTGATGGAGATCGGTGCCGGCACCTCCGAGGTCCGCCGCATGCTGGTGGGGCGCGAAATGATGGGGGCGATGGGGTAGGGTGGGCCCACCCGCATTACCGCATCGACAAGGAGACGCCCCATGGTGTTGTTTCGATCCTTTCTTTCGCTGATTTTTCTGGCAGCCGCCGCGCCTGCTACGGCGCAGGACCTGGTTTTTTCCATCACCCCTGTCCTGACCTGCATGGCTGGATCAGAGGAGGATGCCGAGCGACAGAGCTGCATCGGTTTGGCGGCCGAGGCTTGCATCGCCGCCACGCCGGGCGGTGGATCGACCCTTGGCATGGGCAGTTGCATCAGCCGCGAGCTTGACTATTGGGACGACCTTCTGAACGCGCGCTATCAGGCTCTGAGAGAACGCGAGGCGCGCGAAGATGCAGAAATGGCCAGCTCGGGCTTTTCGCTGCCAAATCAGGCGGATGCATTGCGCGACATGCAGCGCGCCTGGATCGGGTTTCGCGATGCGACCTGCGGTTTCGAGGCCGCGCAATGGGGCGGCGGGACCGGTGCCGGGCCAGCCACGGTGGGCTGCCTGATGCGTGAAACGGGCGCGCAGGTGATCTATCTCGATGGCATGCTGCGTGACTATTGAGACAGCCGATCCGGAGCCCGTCAGGGACCCGGAGTGACCAAATGAAGCCGCAATGGCGGGGATTGAAATGAAACTGAAATCGTCCTTCATGGCTGGCAGCGATGCCGCCAAAACCAACCGGGCGGCGCATCTGCAGGCGCTGGAGATCGTGCGCGAAGCGGCCGAGACGGCGCGCATGGGCGGCGGCGAGAAATCCCGCGCCCGCCATGAAGCCCGCGGCAAGATGCTGCCGCGCCGCCGGGTCGCCAATCTGCTCGATCCCGGCAGCCCGTTTCTGGAAGTCGGCGCTACGGCGGGTCATGACATGTATGACAATGTGGCCCCCTGTGGTGGGGCCATCGCGGGCTTGGGCCGGATACATGGCCAGGAGGTCATGGTGGTCTGCAACGATGCCACCGTGAAAGGCGGCACCTATTACCCGGTGACGGTCAAGAAACACCTGCGCGCCCAGGAAATAGCCGAGGAATGCAACCTGCCTTGCATCTATCTGGTCGATAGCGGCGGGGCCAACCTGCCCAACCAGGATGAGGTGTTTCCCGATCGCGATCATTTCGGCCGGATCTTTTACAATCAGGCACGGATGAGCGCCAAGGGCATCCCGCAAATCGCGGTTGTGATGGGCTCGTGCACGGCAGGCGGGGCCTATGTGCCGGCAATGGCGGATGTGTCCATTATCGTGAAGGAGCAGGGCACGATCTTTCTGGCCGGGCCGCCGCTGGTCAAGGCGGCAACCGGCGAGGTGGTGACATCGGAGGATCTGGGCGGCGGCGATGTTCACACAAGGCTGTCGGGGGTGGCCGATTATCTGGCCGAGGATGATACCCACGCGCTGGCGCTGGCGCGCCGGGCGGTGAAATCGCTGAACCGGGCGAAACCGGCCACCGTGCAATGGCAATCGCCCGAAGATCCGGCATATGACCCTGACGACCTCCTGGGCATCGTGCCCGCCAGCCTGACCACGCCTTATGACATCCGCGAGGTGATCGCGCGCGTCGTCGATGGCAGCCGCTTTGACGAGTTCAAGCCGCGCTTTGGCGAGACTTTGGTGACCGGATTTGCCCATATCATGGGCTGCCCGGTGGGGATTATCGCCAATAACGGCGTGCTGTTTTCCGAAGCCGCGCAAAAGGCCGCGCATTTTGTCGAGCTGTGCAGCCAGCGGTTCATCCCGCTGGTGTTTCTGCAAAACATCACCGGTTTCATGGTGGGGCGGAAATACGAGAATGAAGGCATCGCGCGCCACGGGGCCAAGATGGTGACGGCGGTGGCGACCACTGCGGTGCCAAAGATCACCATGGTCGTGGGCGGCAGTTTCGGGGCCGGCAATTACGGCATGGCCGGGCGCGCCTATCAGCCGCGGTTCATGTGGTCCTGGCCAAACAGCCGCATCTCGGTGATGGGGGGGGCGCAGGCGGCGGGCGTTCTGGCCACCGTCAAGCGCGACGCGCTGGAACGCGCCGGGCAGGACTGGTCGGCAGAGGATGAGGCCGAATTCAAGCGCCCGACGATCGAGATGTTCGAGCGGCAATCGCACCCGCTCTATGCCTCCGCGCGGCTATGGGATGATGGCGTGATCGACCCGCGGAAAAGCCGCGAGGTGCTGTTTCTGTCGCTCTCTGCGGCGCTGAATGCACCGATTGAGGAGACGCGGTTTGGCGTCTTTCGGATGTGAGGAACGGATATGAGCAAGCAGACATTACAAGAAATCATCGATGCCAACCCAGAGGCCGAGACCTTTCGGTTCGGCGACAGCCAGTCGCTTTGTGAGCATATCCTGTGGCTGGTCCGGCAAGGGCGCAAATCGGCGACCTGCGAGGCGATGCGCGTCTATGGGCCCGGCGGGGATGCGTTGCCGGTCGTCGGGCGGCGTGACGTGGCGCTGAACTGGGACGGAACGCCCGCCGTGATGCTGGAAACGGTCGAGGTGTCGGCCTGCCGGTTCGATGAGATGGGTGCGGAATTTGTCGCGGCGCAGGGCGAGTTCCGCGATCTGGCGCATTGGCGCAAGGCGTATAAGGCCTATTTCGCGCGCACCGGCGGGTTCAGCGATGACATGGAGATCATGTGCGAGCGGTTCCGCGTCGTGGAGGATTACGCGTGAGGGTGAGGGGGCAAGAATTTTGCGTAAAATTCCTCTGCCGCGCCATCTGTTGCGACGGGATGTCTGGAGAGGGCGGGAGCGAGGGGCCAGCCCCTCGCGCTCCCCGAGGTATTTTCGCCAAGATGAATGGGCGGGCCATGAATTGTTTGGGGGGCGGGGGCGATGTTTTCTAAGATCCTGATTGCGAACCGGGGCGAGATCGCCTGCCGGGTGATGGCGACAGCGCGCAAGATGGGCGTGCGTAGCGTGGCCGTTTATTCGGATGCTGACGCGCAGGCGGCGCATGTGGATCTGGCCGATGAGGCGGTTCATATCGGTGGGTCGGCACCTGCAGAGAGCTATTTGCGCGGCGATGCGATCATCGAGGCTGCACTGGCGACGGGAGCCGAGGCGATCCATCCCGGCTATGGGTTTTTGTCGGAGAACCCGGATTTCGTGGATGCGGTTGAGGCCGCCGGGCTGGCTTTTATCGGCCCCTCGGGCGATGCCATTCGCAAGATGGGGCTGAAGGATGCGGCCAAGGTTCTGATGGAGCGCGCGGGCGTGCCCGTTGTGCCGGGCTATCACGGAGCCAACCAGGATCCCGAGCACCTGTCGGGGGCGGCCGATGCGATTGGCTATCCCGTTTTGATCAAGGCGGTGGCGGGCGGCGGCGGCAAGGGCATGCGCAAGGTTGAGGCACCTGCCGATTTCGCCGAGGCGCTGGCAAGCGCCATGAGTGAGGCGCGGACCGCCTTTGGCAATGATGCCGTCCTGATCGAGAAATTCGTCGAGATGCCGCGCCATATCGAGGTGCAGGTCTTTGGCGATGGTACGAGCGCGGTACATCTTTTTGAGCGCGATTGTTCGTTGCAGCGGCGCCATCAGAAGGTGATCGAGGAGGCCCCGGCCCCTGGCATGACCGCTGAAATGCGCGCCGCGATGGGCCAGGCCGGAGTGCGCGCGGCCGAGGCTATCGGCTATTCCGGCGCGGGCACGGTCGAGTTCATTGTCGATGGCTCGGACGGGCTGCGCCCGGATCGGTTCTGGTTCATGGAGATGAACACGAGGCTGCAGGTCGAGCATCCCGTCACCGAAGCCATCACCGGTGTCGATCTGGTGGAATGGCAATTGCGCGTGGCGGCGGGCGAAGCCTTGCCTCTTGCGCAAGGCGATCTTGCGATTACCGGGCACGCGTTTGAGGCGCGGCTTTATGCCGAGGATGTGCCGAAAGGGTTCTTGCCAGCAACCGGGCGTCTGACGCATCTGTCCTTTCCGCCCGGGGCGCGGGCCGATACCGGCGTGCGCCAGGGCGATACCATCAGCCCCTGGTACGATCCGATGATTGCCAAGATCATCACCCATGGGGCCACCCGCGATGTCGCCCTGCTGCAAATGGAGCGGGCACTGTCGCGCACGGAAGTGGCGGGCTCGGTCACCAACCTCGCGTTTTTGCGGGCCTTGACGCGCCATGACGGGTTTGCCGCCGGTGTGGTCGATACCGGCCTGATCGAGCGCGACCTGGAGGCATTGGCGGCGGAGCCGCAGGCCTGTTCGCGGGCCCGGTCGCTGGCTGCGATTGGGGCTTTGGGTCTGCACCGGGAGGCCGATGCGTTGCAGGGGTTCGCCCTGTGGCAGCCATTGCGCCAAAGCGTGGCCATCGGCTATCGCGGCGAGGATCTGGCGGCCGAGGTCGAAACCTTGGCGGCGGGGCGGTTCCGGGTCAGCATCGGCGACGCGGTTCATGTGGTGGATCGCGACGGGGATGGCTGGCGGATCGATGATGCGCCGGTCGCAGCCAATATCGTGCGCCACGATCAGGCGCTGAGCGTATTCTGGGGCAATGCCTACCGCTTCGATCTGGTCGACCCATTGGATGTTGCCACCGAGGCCGGGGCCGGGGCGGGGGTGATCGAGGCCCCGATGCCGGGGCTGGTGAAGGCAGTGTTCGTGGAACAGGGTCAGGCGGTAACACAGGGCGATCGGCTGGCGATCCTGGAGGCGATGAAGATGGAGCATACGCTGAGCGCCGGGCGCGACGGTGTGGTTGAAGAGGTGTTGGTGGCGGCAGGTGCGCAGGTGGAGGCCGGGGCTGCTCTGATCAAGCTGGAGGATGAGGAATGAGGGCGGGCGTTGCATGTCGGGCGCATGGGGCCGGTGAAGGGGCCACGAAATGATCCGCCTGCATCATGTGGCGCAGAGCCGGTCGATGCGGACGCTGTGGCTCTTGCATGAATTGGGCGTGGGGTTCGAGCTGAAGACCTGGCCCTTTGACAAGACCCTGCGCAGCGCTGAATTTCTTGCGCTCAACCCTGCCGGACGCGTGCCCGCGCTGGAAATGGACGGGCACAGCTATTGGGAAACCGGGGCCATCACCGAGATCCTGTGTGAACGCTTCCCCGAGGCGGGGCTTGGCCGCGCGCCGGGCCACGGCGAACGCGCCGATTGGCTGATCTATGTGCATTTTTCCGAAACCATCAGCCAGCATGTCGCGGCGCTTACACAGCAGCATGTGGCGCTTTATGACGATGCCATGCGCAGCCCGGTGGTGATGAAGATCGAGGCCCGCCGCATCGAGAAATGCTATGAGGCGGTCGAGGCGCGCCTTGAGGGTCGGGATTATCTGCTGGATGGCGGGTTCTCGGCGGCCGATATCTCGGTCGGGCAGGCGATTTACATGGCCCGCCACTTTGCCCGGATCACGCCCTACCCGGCTTTGGTGGCCTGGTATGATCGGATCACGGCGCGGCCCGGATTTGTCGCCTCGACGCCGATCCCGGATGAAGAGGTCCGGCTTTATACCCGCGACTATTACGCGCCCTGGGAGGCGAGTTGATGGAATTTGTCGAAATATTCGAGGTCGGCCCGCGCGACGGGTTGCAGAACGAGAAACGCGCCATCGCAACCGCCGCGAAAATCGCGCTGGTCGATTGTCTGAGCGGGGCGGGGTTCCGGCGCATTGAAGTGGCCAGTTTCGTAAGCCCGAAATGGGTGCCGCAAATGGCCGATTCGGCCCAGGTTCTGGCCGGTATCAGGCGCGCGCCCGGTGTTTCCTATGCCGCGCTGACGCCCAATATGCGCGGCTATGAGGCTGCGAAAGCCGCCCGCGCCGATGAGATCGCGATTTTCGGGTCGGCCTCCGAGGGGTTTTCGCGCGCCAACCTGAACGCCACCATTGCCGAAAGCCTGGAGCGTTTCCGCCCCGTGGCCGAGGCCGCCAATGCCGATGGCATCGCGATGCGCGGCTATATCTCCTGCGTCACGGATTGTCCGTTTGACGGCCCCGTCAGCCCCGATCAGGTGGCCGCCGTCGCGGCAGAGCTGCGCGATATGGGGTGTTATGAAATCTCGCTTGGTGACACTATCGGGCAGGGCCGCCCCGAGCGGGTCGATGCCATGCTGGCGGCTGTGCTGGAGGAGATGCCCGCGGCCAAGCTGGCCGGGCATTTTCATGACACGAGCGGCCGGGCGCTGGACAATATCGAGGTCTCGCTGGCGCGCGGTGTGCGGGTCTTTGATGCCGCCGTGGGCGGGCTGGGCGGTTGCCCCTATGCGCCGGGGGCCGAGGGCAATGTCGCGACCGAAGCCGTGGCTGCGCGGCTGGCGGATCTGGGATATGCGACGGGGCTCGATTTGGGTGTGATCGCGCGGGCCGCAAAGATGGCGCGCGCCATGCGGGAAGGGTAGGCAGATGGACACGATTGAGATTTACGCCAACGATCTGGGCATTGCCACGCTGACGCTGAACCGGCCCGAGAAACATAATGCGCTCTCGGCGCAGATGATTGCCGAACTGACCGAGGCGGCAGACAGGCTGGGCCGCGATCCGGCGGTGCGCGCGGTCGTGTTGACCGGGGCGGGGCGCAGCTTCTGCGCCGGCGGTGATCTGGGCTGGATGCGGGAACAGATGGCCGCCGATGCCGCGACCCGGGCCGCCGAGGCGCAAAAACTGGCCGCGATGCTGGGGGCGCTCGACCGGATGCCCAAGCCTCTGATCGGCCGCATCCAGGGGCAGGCCTTTGGCGGCGGTATTGGCATGATGTCGGTCTGCGATGTGGCGATTGGCGTTGAGGGTGCGAAATTTGGCCTGACCGAAACTCGGCTGGGTCTGATCCCTGCCACCATCGGGCCCTATGTCGTGGCCCGGATGGGCGCGGCGCGGGCGCGGCGGGTGTTCATGTCGGCCCGCATCTTCGAGGCAGCCGAGGCCGTCGATCTGGGGCTTTTGGCGCGGGCGGTCTCGGTCGACGATCTGGACGCTGCCATCGAGGCCGAGGTGATGCCCTATCTGGCCTGCGCGCCGGGGGCGGTGGCCGAGTCCAAGGCGCTGGTGGCCCGGTTGGAGCCGCGCGTCGATGAGGCCTTGGTCGCCATGACCATCGACGCGCTGGTCGAGCGGTGGGAAAGCGACGAATCGCGCGAAGGCATTGCCGCGTTTTTTGATAAACGCAAACCGGGTTGGGCCGAGCGATGACCGCGCTGGCGGCGGCGCTCTATGCCGGATTGGCCGCGGTTGCGGCGCTATTTCAGCTGGCCCTGGCGGCGGGTGCGCCCTGGGGGCATCTGACGCTTGGCGCGGTCAATCCCGGCCGGTTGCCCGCCAGAATGCGGGCGCTGGCGGTGTTTCAGGCCGCGCTTTGGGGTGCCATGGCATGGGCCGTGCTGGCGCGGGCGGGGCTCGCGGGGCTGGCACCGGGGTTGGGGTTCGCCTTGGCGGTGGCGCTGACCGCGCTCAGCTTTCTGGCCAGCCTGCTGTCGCCGGCGCGCGCTGAACGGCGGCTCTGGGCCCCCGTCATGGGCACCATGCTGGGGGCGGCGATCATTGTGAGCCTTGGCTGATCCCGTCTCTGGTCTTCGCCCTTGCGCTTTCGCGGGGTCTGGCGTTTTCATGCGGGCAGGGCCAAGCCGGAGGATCGCGCCATGTCCATCGAGGTGACAGAAGTTCAGATCGACGCCTATGCCCGCGATGGCGCGGTGCTGATCAAGGGGCTGTTCGCGGACCACGTGGAGGCGTTGCGCAAGGGCGTTGCCCGCAACATGGCCGAGCCCGGGCGCTATGCCGCCGAAAACCTGCGCCCCGGTGAGGCCGGGCGGTTTTTCGATGATTACTGCAACTGGACCCGGATCGCGGAGTTTGAAGAAGTGATCCGCCAGAGCGCCGCGGCAGAGGTTGCGGCGCAATTGATGGGCTCGAAAACGGTGCAGGTGTTTCACGATCACGTGCTGGTCAAGGAGCCGGGCACCTCGAAACCCACGCCATGGCATCAGGACGGCCCCTATTATTTCGTGGAAGGCCGCCAGACGGTCAGCTTCTGGTCGCCTCTGGATCCGGTGCGTGAGGCCACGCTGCGGATGGTCGCGGGCTCGCATCGCTGGCCGAAACCGGTGCTGCCGACGAGGTGGCTGAAGGAGGAGGCGTTTTTTCCTGATGACGGGGCCTATATCCCGGTGCCCGATCCCGATGCCGAGGGCATGGAGGTTCTGGAATGGGAGATGGAGCCCGGCGATGCGGTGGCGTTTCATTTCGCCACGCTGCATGGCGCGCGCGGTAACACCAGCGCCGACCGCAGGCGGGCGTTTTCGCTGCGGCTTTTGGGCGATGACGCGCGCTATGTGGAGCGCCCGGGGCCCACGTCGCCGCCATTTCCGGGGCATGGCATGGCGGCGGGGCATAGGCTGCGCGCCGATTGGTTCCCGGTGATCTGGCCGCCCGGGGGCTGAGGGGCAGGGTGGGCGCGCGCGCGCCGAATGCCCCGGGGGGATGTCGCCATTTGCCGGTCGGTTCGCCTGAGGCCCGCAAAGGTGCACGCGAAATCGCCAAAATGGCTCTTCTGCCGCGCCTTCGCTTGGTTGACCACGCCACGGGGCAGGGCTAAACCACATCTCGACACCACGCCACGCGATGCGTGCGGAAAAAGGAGCCTCTTTCGATGG
>Ga0316207_10001216_pt1 | contig 33043 bp, 23 predicted proteins | sample 6weekpyrite_MG_FD_204943 | JGI IMG/M metagenome (GOLD analysis project Ga0316207, IMG submission 204943) | Microbial mat bacterial communities from mineral coupon in-situ incubated in ocean water Damariscotta River, Maine, United States -... | ecosystem: Environmental > Aquatic > Marine >...
ATGATGAAGAAATACAAATGAAAGACGTGCGCTTTCGAACCTTGGGCTGTTATCCATTAACAGGTGCTGTGGAATCAACGGCAACGACGTTACCTGAAATTATTCAAGAAATGTTATTAACAAAAACGTCTGAGCGCCAAGGCCGAGTGATAGATCACGACAGCGCCGGCTCTATGGAAAAGAAAAAGATGGAAGGGTATTTTTAGCAATAGTTGCTAGTTAACCGACAGACCACTTTTGTTACAGACATTTAAATAAATTATAGATTTTGAGAGAAAAAACATGAGTCACCAATCAGACTTAATTGAAGATGATATTCAGGCATATTTAAAGCAGCACGAAAATAAAGAATTAGTCCGCTTTTTAACTTGCGGAAGCGTAGATGATGGCAAAAGTACCTTAATTGGTCGCCTTTTACATGATTCAAAAATGATCTTTGAAGATCAACTGGCTGCTATTGAACAAGATTCGAAAAAATCAGGCACTACCGGTGAAGCGGTAGATTTAGCTTTATTAGTTGATGGTTTACAGTCTGAGCGCGAACAAGGTATCACTATTGATGTTGCCTATCGCTATTTCTCTACGGAAAAGCGTAAATTTATTATTGCTGATACTCCCGGTCATGAACAATATACCCGTAATATGGCTACGGGCGCTTCAACCTGTGATTTAGCCATTATTTTGATCGATGCGCGTTATGGCGTGCAAGTACAAACTCGCCGTCATTCCTTTATTTGTTCATTACTAGGTATTAAACACATTGTTGTTGCCGTTAATAAAATGGATTTGGTTGATTACTCACAAGAGCGTTATCAAGAGATTAAAAAAGAGTATCGTGACTTTACCGAATCACTTAATTTTGATGATGTTCGTTTTGTGCCGTTATCAGCGTTAAATGGCGATAATGTTGTTGAAGAAAGTGAAAATATGCCTTGGTATCCGGGCGCAACATTAATGAAGTTGCTCAATACTATTGATGTTAAAGAAAAAAATGAATTCACCCAATTTCGTTTTCAAGTGCAGTATGTTAATAGACCCAACTTAGATTTTCGTGGTTTTGCTGGCACAATTGCCTCAGGACATATTTTAGTGGGTGACACCATAGTTGCACTGCCTTCTGGTAAAGAAAGTGTTGTTAAAGAAATTGTTACTTTTGATGGTAATCTTGAACGTGCAGATAAAGGCATGGCGGTAACGCTAACCCTTGAAGATGAAATTGATATCAGCCGTGGTGAGATGATTGTTAAAAAAGGCAGTGTACCAAACTCAACCAAAGAGTTTAATGCTACCGTTGTTTGGATGCATGAAAATGAACTTGAGCCGGGCCGTGAATATTTTATTAAACATGGTAGCAAAATGACGACCGGACATGCTCAAGCCATTGCCAGTAAGTATGATGTTAACACCATGGAAAAACTGCCAAGCTCGCAGTTAGCTGTTAATGATATTGGCTTGGTTGATTTTGTAGTTGATGAAACATTACACTTTGATGCTTATCAAGAAAACCGTGGCACAGGCGCTTTTATTATTATTGACCGTCTAAGCAATATTACCGTAGGTGCTGGCATGATAACTCATGCTCTTGATCAGCAAACCCATGAATATTCAGCATTTGAATTAGAATTCAATACCCTAGTTCGTAAGCACTTTCCGCATTGGGGTGCGAGAGATATCACTAAGTAAAAGCTGCAAGCTTAAAGTTATAAGGTGTTGCTCTTAACTAAGAATAAAAATTTAGGAACATAATGACAATAGCACAGTGGTTGATGATAGCGGTTTTTATCGCCACCTTTATCGGCCTTTTAAAATATCAACAAGTACCAGAGCGAGTATTCTCAATCACGGTACTTAGTTGTTTAGCGCTGTCTTTTGTTAGTGTTGACGATATTCTTGCCAATGCAGTAAATCCCGGCTTAGTGACTTTAATTTTATTGGTGATTTGTTCGTTTTCTTTTGAACGCACCAGTATTTTGCGCCGTTTAAGTAATAGTGTCTTTAACGGCTCTAAAATAAAATCTATGTTACGGCTATTTATTGGTACTGCTTTCGCTTCAGCGTTAATGAGCAATACTGCTGTGGTAGCCACCCTCATTAATAGTGTTAAAAATAATAAAGTCATTAATGCAGGCAAGTTGTTATTACCATTATCTTATGCCGCTATTTTAGGTGGAACACTTACCTTAGTTGGCACTTCAACTAATCTTATTGTTAATAGTTTGCTGCTTGAACGTGGTGTTAACGGTTTTAACTTTTTTGATTTTACCCTTATTGGCTCAGTGGCATTATTGTTTTGTTTGTTAATCGTTGTTTTACGTGCGCGAACCTTACCTGATTTGACGCAAGGCAAGCTTTCTACACAAGAATATTTGCTTGAGGCTGAAGTTAGTTGTGATTCAAAATTAATAGCTAAAAGTATTGAAGAAAATGGTTTAAGAAATCTAGATGATTTGTTCTTAGTTGAAATTGTTCGTCAAGGCCGTTTGATTTCACCTGTTAGCCCAGATGAGAGCTTACAAGCAGCAGATAAACTTATTTTTAGTGGTGACATTTCCAAGGTACTCACTTTGCAGCAATTTGATGGTCTTATCTTATTTGCTCAACAAGATGATTTACTCAGAGATAATTTAACCGAAGTTTTAATTAAAACAGATTCTGCTATTGCGGGTAAAACCTTAAGAAAATCAGGTTTTCGGGCAAGATTTGATGCTGCTGTTGTTGCCGTGCGCCGAGAAGGTTGTGCTTTGTCTGGCAAATTAGGTGACATAGTGCTGCAATCAGGCGACTTTTTAGTACTTGCCGTCGGTAATGACTTTGCCAGTAGAACCAACTTATCGAAAAACTTTTTTATTTTATCCGATCATCAAACCGTAAACATGCTCAGCGGTTGGCGTAACTACGGCGCAATTTTTGGTTTTTTACTGGCTATTGTTGTTTCAGTATTAACACCTATTTCACTACTCGCGTGTTTATTTATTTATGTTGCAGCACTTATTTTTAGCGGTGCACTGACAGTAAATGAAATTAAACGCCGTTTTCCTTTAGAAATTTGGATGATAGTACTAGGCGCGTTAACGTTAGCGAGTGCCGTAGAAAATACTGGCTTAGCATCAATAATTGCAAGTGGAATTGAACAACTGCTTGATGGCGGGAGTGTTTATTTAGCCTTTATCGCATTATTTGTTTTAACCCTGTTGATGACAGAATTAATAACCAATAGCGCCGCGGCAGCGTTAACGTTTCCAATCGCTTATAACATTGCACTTGGTTTGGGCGTTGATCCTATTCCATTTGTAATGGCGGTTGCTTTTGCTGCCAGTGGTTCATTTATCAGTCCTTATGGCTATCAAACCAATGTTATGGTGTATAACGCGGGTAACTACCAATTAACTGATTTTATAAAATTTGGTTTACCCATTTCAATTATTTACAGTGTTACCGTATTAGTTATGATCCCTTTAGTGTTTCCTTTTTAATTTAAATCACTACCATGACATTACTATCTTTAAATTCAGACTTCTAAGTAAAAGAGAACTCAATGAAAACTGAAAATACCGTTTGGCATCAGCAACACATTTCTAAAGAGCAACGTGCTAGCTTAAAAAAACAAAAGCCTTGTTTACTTTGGTATACCGGCTTAAGTGGCTCAGGAAAATCAACAGTGGCTAACGCGGTTGATGCCTTGTTATTTAAGCTAGGCTGTCATAGCTATTTGCTTGATGGTGACAATGTTCGCCATGGTCTTAATGGTGATTTAGGGTTTAGTGATGATGCTCGCATTGAGAACATTCGCCGCATTGGTGAAGTATCAAAATTATTTCTCGATGCGGGTCTGATTGTTTCTACCGCATTTATTTCACCGTTTGCTCAAGATAGAGCCAACGCACGCGCTAAACTTGAAGCAAATGAATTTATCGAAGTTTATATAGATACACCAATTACTATTTGTGAGCAGCGTGACCCTAAGGGCTTGTATAAAAAAGCACGGGCAGGTGAGATCAAAGATTTTACTGGGATTGATTCAAGCTACGATGTGCCTCAATCGCCAGAAATTCACGTCAAAACAGCAGAGCAATCTATTCAAGCATGCGCAGAGCAAATTGTTAGCTACTTAGCTGAACACGGGTTTATTAGCGTAAATTCTTTAGGATAAAGCCATGCATTATGATGTTTTTAATGGCGATGCTGATGGTCTAATCGCTTTATTACAGCTTCGTTTATCGCAAAGTAAACCCTACCCTCAAAAATCAAGACTTGTAACTGGTGTAAAACGTGATATTAGCCTACTTAAACAAGTAGATGCTAATCAAGCTACGTCAGTAACAGTATTAGATATCTCTCTTGAAAAAAACAGTGAAGCCTTGGCTAATTTACTTGAAAAGCAAGTTAAGGTTTTTTATGTTGATCACCACAGAGCAGGGGATACTCCACAATCAGAGCTGTTAACTAGCCTAATAGATACGGACGCTAATACTTGTACTAGTTTGTTGGTTAATAATTACCTTAACAGTGAATTTGTCTTTTGGGCTATTGCCGCAGCCTTTGGTGACAATATGCAGGCTTCAGCTGAGGCGCTTGCAGAAAAACATAGCTTATCAGTAACTAAGCAATCGCTATTAAAAGAGCTCGGCATTTATATAAACTACAATGGTTACGGTAGTAATGTTGACGATTTACATTTTCATCCCGCGCAATTATTGGAAAAATTATCAAGTTACTCTGATCCCTTTGATTTGATCAATGAAGCAGGCTCTGTTTTTCATCAACTTAAAAGTGCTTATTTGACTGATATGGCTAAAGCTAAAAATTCAACAATACTGCTTAATAATGAGCAGTTAACTGTGGTGCAACTCGCTGATGAAGCTTGGGCTAGGCGAGTGAGTGGTGTTTTTGGCAATGAACTTGCCAATGCTTCGCCAGATAAGGCACATGTGGTTGTGACTTTGAATGACAGCACCATGAATGACAATAAGTTAAATAAAAATACAACATATACCATCAGCCTGAGAGCGCCCCTTAACAATAAACAAGGTGCTGGCGATCTGTGTGCTAGCTTTCCTACTGGCGGTGGTCGAGCTGCTGCAGCGGGAATTAACGCATTGCCCGCAGAAATGCTTGGCGATTTCTTCACTAGCGTGGCAAAATATTACTCATAGCGTTGTAATGATTAGCAACGAAATTAGCAATAGATGATAAGGAGATAATAATGGCTTTATTAATTACCGGTGGTACGGGATATATTGGCAGTCATACGGTAGTTGAACTACAGGCATTGGCTAATGAACAAGATATTGTCATTGTCGATGATTTATCAAATTCTTCTACCAAGGTGCTTGATAGAATTAAGCAAATCACTAATAAAGCTGTGACCTTTATCAAAGCAGATATTTGCGACTACGATGCTATGAATTCGGTATTTGAGCAGCATGCTATTGACGCTGTTATTCACTTTGCCGGACATAAAGCTGTTGGTGAGTCGAATGAAAAGCCGCTTAGTTATTATCATAATAATGTCTCAGGCACAGTCATTCTGTTACAAGTAATGGCGAAACATAAGGTTAAAAAACTCGTTTTTAGCTCTTCAGCTACGGTTTATGGTGACAATGTTTCACCGCTAAATGAAACTATGCCAACCTCTGCCACCAATCCTTACGGGCAAACTAAACTAATGGTAGAGCATATTTTATTTGATCTAGCAAAAAGTGATAGTGAATGGTCAATCGCCTGTTTACGTTACTTTAATCCTATTGGGGCCCATCACTCAGGTTTAATCGGTGAAAACCCTAATGGCATTCCTAATAACTTATTGCCTTATGTTGCCCAAGTTGCCGTTGGCAGATTAGCTCAGTTACAAGTGTTTGGTGATGATTATGATACTGTTGATGGTACTGGGGTTCGTGACTATATTCATGTGGTTGATTTAGCACAAGGTCATGTTAAAGCATTACAAAACTTAGATAAAATTTCTGGCTGTAAAGCTATTAACTTAGGTACTGGTAATGGCACTTCTGTGCTTGAAATAGTTAATACTTTTAAAGAAATTAGCGGTCAAGACATTAAGTACCAAATAGTTCCAAGACGAGCAGGTGATTTGGCAACAGTTTATGCTAATGCTGATTTAGCGAAAGAGCTATTTGGTTGGCAAGCGAGTAGAGACTTGCACACTATGATTGAAGATACTTGGCGTTGGCAGTCAAAAAACCCTGAGGGTTTTTAACTACCTAAGCAAACAGTGGTACTTTTTTTACTCAAGGTTTTTAATAATAAAAAACGAATATTCGCTTTAGGGCAATATTCGTTTTTGCATTTTTTCAATATCAATTAATTGCATAGTGTTACCCAGCTAACAAACTTTGTTCATCAGCCCAAGCTAACGCTTCATTATAGTGTTTAACCGCTTGCTCTTTATCTAGCTTTAATTTTTCCATGACAATACTGGTTTTATCCCATTGAGCATGTTCGATAAATTCAACGAGCTTTATTATTGCTGCCATAGTGCCTTTTCGGGTGAGCAAAGGCTCTTTTATTTCACTTGCTAACGGCAGTTTTCCTAATATATCCGCTAACTCTTCATCTAAAATAGCATCTATCATAGATAATAAACCGGTTAAAAAAGCGATTGAGGTATCGAGTTTTGATTTCATGTCTTGAGCGACAAGTTCACAAAATTTAGCGCGAGTCATCGCGAGCTTTATTAATTCTGTTGGTTTATCTGGGTTTGCCGTTACCGCAAACATTAAGCCTAGAAAGCGTTTTAATTCGCCTGAGCCTAAAATCACTAACGCTTGTTTAATGGTCGAAACTTCACTACGACGCTTGAAAATGGCAGAGTTTGCATAGCGAAGCAATTTATACGATAAAGAAACATCACGTTCAAAAACGCTAGTAATGCTAGCTAAATCAAGCTCTGGTTTAGATGTTTCATATAAAAGCTCAGCCATGGCTAGTTGAGATGGTGATAAGCTTTTAGCTTTTACCATTTCTGGTTTAGCAAAAAAGAAGCCCTGAAAGTATTTAAAGCCTAATTGTTGTGCTTGATCATATTCTTGATAGGTTTCTACTTTTTCTGCGAGTAATTCAATATGAGGGTGATCTTTGATTGCTGCAATTACTTGCTTTATTGCTTCAAAATCAGTTTGTTGAATATCAATTTTAATAATTTTAATAAAAGGATAAAAATGCGCCCAAACACTTTGGTGCTCGTAATCGTCTAACGCTATGGTATAACCTTTACTATGTAAATCTTTGCATATGCCAAGTAATTTTTTCCCTGGCTTTACAGTTTCAAGAACTTCAACAACAACTTCTTCATTAGTGAGCATTTCAGGGTAACCTTGGCTCAAGGTTTCTAAAGTGAAATTAATAAATGCAGGTTTAGTGCTAGTAAATTCACTAATGCCCATATTAAATTTACTTGCTTCAATCATTTTACTGGTTGCTTCATCACCATCTATATCAGGAAAAACATTATCAATACTATCGCGAAAAAGTAATTCATAAGCATAGAGCTTTTTATTTACATCTAAAATAGGCTGTCTGGCGGCGTAAAAGTACATAGTTTGAGCGATATCACTTGAAGAAAAACAGTTACTAATAAATATACCTGTTCTTCTTGAAGATGCAAGATTGGCGAGGGATTTATTGTTACCATTATTTTTTAATTAGTAACACTATTTGAACGTTACCTCTAAATACGAAACCTTTAATACTAGTGTGTATTTTTAGTTGTTTTCTTGCTAGTCTAGCGGGGCACGTTTATTCAAAAATAATAATAATTTAAGGGGAATAACTTGGAATTTGGCACTTTAGTTTCTTTGGCTTTATATTTCATCGTCATGTTAGGTATTGGTCTGTACGCTTATAAAAAATCGACCAGTGATGTTTCAGGATATATGCTAGGTGGACGAAGTTTAAGCCCAAGTGTTGCCGCACTTTCTGCCGGTGCATCTGATATGAGTGGTTGGATGTTAATGGGGTTGCCAGGCGCTATGTATATTTCAGGCTTGAGTAGCTTGTGGATTGCCATTGGTTTGGTTATTGGCGCATTCTTAAATTATCTTATTGTTGCGCCGCGTCTTCGCACTTATACCGAAGTGGCAAATGATTCAATCACACTGCCTGATTTTTTTGAAAACCGCTTTAATGATAATTCACGCATGCTAAGAATTGTTTCTTCTGTGGTTATTGTGGTGTTTTTCACACTTTATACCTCTAGCGGTATTGTTGCTGGTGGTAAGTTATTTGAAAGCTCTTTTGGTTTACATTATGAAGTTGGCTTGTATGTGACTGCCGGTGTTGTTGTTGCTTATACCTTATTTGGCGGCTTTTTAGCGGTAAGTCTCACTGACTTTGTTCAGGGCTGTATTATGTTTGTTGCGCTTGTTTTAGTACCCGTGGTAACAATTAATCAAATAGGTGGTTTAACTGAAATGCAAGCAAGTATTCAAACCATTAACCCTGCATTATTAGATATTTTCAGCGGCATGAGTGTTATTGGTATTATTTCAGCGATGGCCTGGGGATTAGGCTATTTTGGACAACCTCATATTATTGTACGCTTTATGGCAATACGTAGTGTTAAGGATATGCCTACGGCACGCCGTATCGGTATGAGTTGGATGATAGTGGCTATTGTTGGTGCTATGGCAACCGGCTTTGCGGGTATTGTTTATGTAGCTAAAACAGGTATGAAGCTTGATGATGCCGAAACTATTTTTATTTTATTATCACAAATTTTATTTAGCCCACTTATTGCCGGATTTTTATTAGCGGCTATTTTAGCGGCTATTATGAGCACTATTTCTTCTCAGTTGTTAGTAACATCAAGTTCTTTAACGGAAGATTTTTATAAAACATTTTTACATCAAGAGGCAACTGAGCAACAGCAAGTGTTAGTGGGGCGCATATCTGTTTTCATTGTCGCTTTATTAGCTATCTATCTAGCGTATGATCGAAATTCTTCTATATTGTCTTTAGTGAGTAATGCATGGGCGGGATTTGGCGCCGCGTTTGGACCTGTTGTTATTGGTAGTTTATATTGGCAAAAAATGACAAAAAATGCTGCGCTTGCTGGCATGCTCACCGGCGCTGCGACTGTGTTATTTTGGATTTACGCACCGATTACAATTGATGGTCAGTCGCTAAGTTCATATATGTATGAAATAGTGCCGGGCTTTATTTTATGTTCTTTGGTTATTTATGTTCTCAGCAATTTGTCACCACAAAATGATGAAGCTATTTTAGCTAAGCATGATGAGATGTTAACCTTTCATAAATAAAATTTCGTAGTTATAAAGGCTAAACATTGAAATTCTCTAATACATATATTGGTTTAGGTAAGCACTTTTATCAGCGGGTATTACCGCAACGTGTGCCTGCGCCTAAGCTTTTGTTATGGAATAATGAACTTGCAGATAATTTATTTATTTCAAAAGAGCTACAAAGTGATCACGAAGTGCTGTCTCAATACTTCTCTGGCAATAAATTGCCTGATGGCGCTGAATCTATTGCGCTAGCATATTCAGGTCATCAATTTGGTCACTTTAATCCACAGTTAGGCGACGGTCGTGCCCATTTGCTCGGTGAAGTTCTAGATACAGACGAGATTCGTCGAGATATTCAGTTAAAAGGCTCAGGACAAACGGCTTTCTCAAGGCGAGGTGATGGTAAGTGTGCCTTAGCGCCTGCGCTACGTGAATATATTATGAGTGAAGCCATGTTTGCTCTTGGTGTACCTACCAGTCGTTGTTTGGCAGTGGTCAGTACAGGAGAAGTTATTAACCGTGGCCTAGCCAAAGCGGGCGCAGTTGTGACTCGTGTCGCAAGTAGTCATATACGCGTTGGTAGTTTTCAATACTTTGCTGCGCGAGGAGATATTTCTTCCTTAAAGTCATTGCTTGATTACAGTATTGAACGGCATTTTCCTGAGATATACTGTGAGACTTCATCTCAAGAACAGCGGATTTTGAAATTTTTAGAACAGGTTATGGATAAACAAATTACCTTAATAACCCAATGGTTACGGGTTGGTTTTATTCATGGCGTGATGAATACAGACAACACCGTTATTTGCGGCGAAACCATTGATTTTGGCCCATGTGCCATGATGGGTAAGTATGATGAAAAAGCGGTTTTTAGCTCTATTGATGAGTACGGCCGTTATGCTTTTGGCAACCAAGGTAAAATTGCCCAATGGAATATGGCGCGATTGGCCGATTGTTTATTGCCCTTATTATTAGCATGTAATCCTGAGTTGAATGAAGAAAGTGATGGTAAAAATGAGCAAGAGCTGCACGCTTTAGCGCAAGTGGAGACAGTTATTCATCAATATAGTGTTAAGTTTGAAGAGGCTTATTACCAGATGTATAACAATAAACTGGGTTTAGCAACTGTAAGTGTAGAAAATAAGGGCTTGGTTGATGATTTTCTTTCTATTATGCAAACCCAAGCTTTAGATTACACACAAACTTTTCATCAATTAACATTGTCTTTGACTGACGTAAATCTAGCTGAAAAACTAAAAAATGAATTGGGTGCTTGGTATCAGCTTTGGTTGTCGGCACTTTCAAACGCTGAGCTTGAGCAATCAGTTGGCAATGTAGAACAAAACAGCTTTAAAAAGGCTCAAGGATTAATGAAACAAAATAATCCGGTGGTTATCCCCCGTAATCATCATGTAGAGCAAATACTAGCAAGCTGCGAGGCAATCATCGCAGATGATTCACCACAGTTATCTGCGGCTTCAAGCATTAATATGATAGTGGGTGAGTTTCTTAGGGTTTTACGCTCACCTTATCATGAAATTGAAACCACTAAAGATTATCAAGATACACCTGAAGACGATGATAAGTACTATCAAACTTTTTGTGGTACCTAGTGGTTTTGTTGTCTATATATGGTATTCGTTTTGCTTTTGATAGATAGAAAAAAGCCTATTAATTACATAATTAATAGGCTTCTTAATACAATTTTATAGCGGTTAAGTTAACAGTTTACTCAGTTTTTAAAACTATATTGACCAAGAAATATTGTCATTTACTGTACGTTGCCATTGCGAGAGTGATTCATTTTTATCAGCAACCACAAGAACATTGGCATGTTTAAAGCTAAGTGATTCACCTTGCAAATTGTCATCGCTAAAAGTGCTTGTAAAAGCTAAGTGTTCTTCTTTAGGAACAACAAACACAGTTACCGTATTAGTAATGCCTTTAAATACTAAATGTAAGCTTTTCATACCATCAAAGCGGCAATAATCAGCCGAAATTAATTCACCCATGGGTTGAGTAAAACTACCGCTAAAAGTAGCCATTTTTTTGTTTAATGAGGCTAGGTTTACACGAGTATTATCATTATTAGAAAAGGCACTTTGTTCATGGTAAACGTGGGCAAGGGCATAGTCACCGACGTTGGTATAACTATTAGAAAATTGCAAGTAATTAACCACTAAACCGGCGACAATAGCAACCGATGCCGCTAACGCTAAATGAATGCGTGATTTGCGTTTTTCTTGTCTGTGGCTGGCAAAGGTTTGACGTAAAAGTAACTTATCACACAAGTCTTCAGGAACATCTACTTTCATTGCTTGCTTGATTTTTTCATCAAACTGACAAAGCTCTTGTGCTAATTGTTTTTTAGCTGGGTCGGCATCTTGAGCCGCAATAACATCGGTTTCCTGACTATTAGGATCTGCGTATATGCTGCGTCTAAATGTTAAATCATCCATATTACTTGTAGATAAAGTACTTTTAGGCGTAGCGTTATCACTTGTGGTGTTTTTACTCATGGATAAATCTCATTTTTTCAGGTTCTTTTTCTAAAGCATCTTTCAACTGGTTTCGGGCTCTAAACAAACGTGTCATCACAGTGTTTTTGTTCAAATCCAACATACTTGCTATATCTTCACCGCTATAACCACCTAATACCTGTAGTATTAAAGGCTCAGAGTACTCCGGTGGTAATTGCGCTATTTTATTTCTTAACCAATCATTTTCAATCTCTTGCTCAGTGGTTGTTGACTGGGTATCCATAATGCTAGCTTCTTCATATTCACTCATATCAAAGCGTTTACGTTCAAAGCGCCGAGCATTTTCGCGTCTTAAAATAGTAATTAACCAGGACTTTGCCGATTTTTCATCTTTCAATGAATCTAGCGCGCGCCATGCTCGTAAAAATGTTTCTTGCACTAAGTCTTCGGCAACCTGCTTGTCGTGCGTTAACCAATAGCCGTATCGGTATAAGTCGCCATGCAGGGCTTTTACTAATGCTTCGTATCTAACTTGTTTTGTCGCCATGTTAGAAGAGACCTGAGTGTTATCAGAATTATTTCGATTTTTTTTATTAAACATATTTAATTTAATATTAAGACGGATTTAAAGTGAACTTTTGAGTGTTATCACTTTGAATACCAACAGTATTAACTTGTTGAATGGCGCTTAATAGTTTATCTCCTACCCATGAGTTATCTGCACTTGCTTTACCGTACAAGTGTTGCTGAACATCATCAATAGCACAAGTAAATGCGTCATTATTTATTATCGAGATCGCTGCTGATAAGGTTGATATTTCGCTATTGTTTTGTTGTGAACTAATGTTATTTAACCATGGTAATACTAGGTTTAGTGCTTGTTCAGCATTATTTTGCTTACAAGCCGCCATAAGTGCAAGGTAGTGATTGTTAACCGCTTTCGCAGGTTTTTTAATCGGGCTTGTACCAGCTTGTTTTATATATCTGACATGAAAAATCCAAGCCAAACAAGTTAGTAGCCATAAAGCTAAAAATAGCCATTGTAAGTAACTTGCTTTCTCAATAATAACGGGCGCAATTTTTGGCGTTGTGGCTAAGCTTTTAGGTGTGACAATAGGCGTATTAGCTGCGGTATTCTTTATTGGCTGCGGCGCATCAGGATTAGGCTTAATGGTAATAGTTTGCTCTGGTAATATTGCTTGTTGATATTTATTGGTGACGGTATTCCACCAAGCAATAGTGATTTTTGGCAAGGTATACTCACCGGCATGACTAGCAACAAGGGCAAAGTTTTGCCTTTTTTGACTAATTAAGCGCTCCTTGCTTAAGTTTGAATGTAACTCTGCTTGATCTGGGTATATTTTTAATCCTGCGGGGGCGTCCATAATAATTTTAGGTAATTGCGCTTTTCCTAGACCTGCTGCGGTTAAGGTAATAGTGCGTGTGATAGGTTCGCCTACTTTAAACTCGCTCTTGCCTTCTGCAGAAACAGGCTGCCATTCTTGATGTAACGTTAATAATTCACTGGGTAACCAACTATTGTTAGCATCGACAGGGAAACTTGGTGGAATAGGGCGCACTGTTAACGTTAATTTGTCACCCAGAACGTTGACGGGTTTGGTTTCACCAAAACTTAAAAAGCCCGAACGACGTCTTGACTGCACCATAACATCACCAGAAAACATTGGCGTAGTTAAAGTTAGCTCTCCACTTTGTTCTGGAGTAATGGCATAGGTACGCTCTATTATTCGGTAGCGCTTGCCGTTAACTATACCGTCACTTTCTTGATCTTTACCTATTTGTTCAATGGTTGCACCAGTTAAACTAGGCTCGCTTAAACTGCCACGTTGTAGTTGTACGCCAATATGTAATTTTACTGTGAGAGTGACGAGTTGCTGCACGTAGACTTCATTTGATGATAATTGTGTGTCTACAAAAATATCTTGTTGTTGCGTTGAACCGGCACTGCCTTGTTCGATCACTTGAATATTAATTGGTTGTGACTGGTGACCATCAATACTAAGTGAGGGTATGGTTAAATCACCTCTTTTTCTTGGAATTAACACGATTTGCCACTGGGTTGTTCTTGTGGTGGTAAAATTTACCATATTGGTTTGCGAACTTACTTCCGTGCGCGCAATAATAAAATCGGTTAATAGTGCTGAAGTATCAAGATCATCCCGTTCAACACTATCATCGGCAATTACCGTTAATACAATTGATTCATTACTCATTACTGGATTAGCATCAACACTGGCAGTAACACTGCTTAAGGCAAAGGCATTTTGGTTTATGGTAATGCTTGTAATTATGGTTAATAGTGCCAATAACTTAAAAATAATTTTTACCATTTTTTCTTAACTCCTTGACTTGAACCATTTTTCTTGCGTTTTTGATACTCTAATTGCATTTTATTGCGTAGTAATAAATAAGGATCATCAGTAACTTTGTTTAATAATTGTTGATGCTTTTGCTCAGTTTCTTTTGCTTGTTGTTCTTGAGCAATTTGCGCCGCGGTTTTTTCTTTATCTTGCTCACCGGATTGTTGTTCTTGTTGTTGAGCATTTTTCTGTTCCTGTTGCTGCTTTTCTTGTTCAGCTTTTTTATCTTGCTGTTCTTTGTTTGCATCTTCAGGCTTGCTTTGTTGCTGTTCATCACTTTCTTTAGGCTCACCTTCGCCATCTTTTTGCTGCTGAGAGTCATCAGACTGCTGTTGGTTTTGTTGATCTTGTGATTGCTGCTCTTGTTGCTCTGAGTCTTGTGAATTTTGTTCTTGATCTTTGCTGTCTTGAGAGTTTTGCTCCTGGTTTTTTTGATCGTCAGATTCTTGATCTTTAGATTTATCGTCTTTTGATTGCTGATCTTGCTGTTGTTCTTGTTCTTTTTGTTGTTGCTTAATTTTTTCGATATTATCTTTGGCATCTTGCATATCAGGATTTTTCTTTAAAGCATTTTCATAACTTTCTATCGCTTTTTCATATTGTTGCAGTTGTGCTAAGGCATTACCTTGGTTATACAGTGAGTCAGCGCTCGTTGCTTGCTCTCCTTTTTGAAAAGCCTCTAACGCTGCTTGGTAGTCACCTGCTTTATAATGAGCACTGCCTTGCCACTGTGAGTTATCAAATTGTTGAGCTGCATCTTGGTAGTTTTTTTGATTGTATTGCTGTTGCGCTTGCTGATCTTTGGTTTGCCACAAATCTTGCCATATTTTTTGCGATGCTTGTGCTATTGATGTTGTTTTCGGCTTTGCTGTATTTTCATTGTCATCAGCAGCAAAAACGGTAGGGCTAATGGCTGTAAAAGATAATAAGAATAATAAAGGTAAACAAGAAAATGGCAGTATTAAAATAGCACCACCACGGCGAAAGTAGCTTAATATTAAAGGTAGTGTTAGTAGCAATAACCACGCACCTTGCTCTTGCCATTGATCGCCTGTTTGTTGGCTTTCTTGTTGATTTTTTTTGTTATTCTCTAATAAAGGATCTGAAGATATTAGTTTGTCAATATCGCTATCATCATTACTAATCGTTTGATAATTGCCGTGACCGCGAGATGCTAATGACTGAAGTTTTGTGTTTGGCAAGCGCGGCACAATAATAGCGCCACTATTATCTTTTAATAACTCACCGCTTGGCAGAGTTATTGGCGCTCCATTGACGCTACCAACACCTAGAATATTTAATTGATGACCAAATTCATTTGTCCAATCATAAATATCGGTTAACTCGCTATTATCAACATCATCGGTAAACCAATAAATATCACCATTTAAGTGGCCGGCGTTAAGTAGCATTTCATGGGCAAGTGTTAATGCTGCCAATGGATTTGAACCTAATTCAGGCATAATCTCAGGTGTTAAAGACGGTAGTAGTAATTCTATATTTTTAATATCTTGGGTGAGTGGGCTAATAACAAAAGCATCACCAGCATAAGCAATTAGCCCTGTATCACCTTCATTAATTTTATTGAGTAAATCAACGGCTTTAAAGCGCGCTCGGGTTAATCTATTAGGTTTAATGTCAGTAGAGTACATTGAATACGACATATCCATAATAAGCACTGAGCCACGTTCGGTTTGATAAACAGGTTGAGGTAATTTTTGCCAAACGGGTCCTGCCAGGGCAACAATACTTAATAAACCGATAATCAACGGTTTAATTAGTAAGCCTTTGTCACTCAATGCTTTGTTATTAGTATGGCTATTTGCATTCGCGGCACCTTCAATGAGTACTTGGCTAAGATGACTAGGCAAAAATTTATTCCAAGGTGATTGATGAAACCTGTGCTTGCATAGTAGCCAAAGCACAAAAAATAAAGCAAAAATAGCCAGTAACCAATAAGGTCTGACAAAATGAAAATTGTTTAAAAATAAATTCATTGAACTCATTATTTATCTAAAACCTCTAGATTATTTTCTAAGAAAGTGAGAAGCATTTATTGCAGTAAAATAAAGCATGCTGATCAAAAGTGCTAATGCCAAAGGCCAGTAAAATAAAGCGGTAAGCGGGCGCATTTGCTGTTGATCTTGCTCGATAGGCTCAAGTTGGTCGAGTAATTGGTAAATTTGGCTCATACCTTGACTGTCTCTGGCACGAAAATATTTTCCTCCGGTTTGCTCTGCTAATTTAGTGAGTGTTTGCTCGTCTAATTCACTTGAGGGGTTAACGCGGCGAGTGCCAAATAAGGATTGTTGCAGCATAACATCTGCGCCAATGCCAATAGAGTATATGGTGACATTTTTTGCTACTGCTAACTCTAACGCTTGTTCTGGAGATATTTTTCCTGCAGTATTTTGACCATCGGTTAGTAACAATAAGACTTTGTTCGATTTTTTCTTTGCGTCAAAACGTTTTACCGCTAGGGCTATAGCATCGCCAATAGCTGTTTTTCTACCAACTAAACCTAATACGCTTTCATCAAGCATTTGTTTAACGGTTTTTCTATCAAAAGTCATCGGTGTTTGCATGTAGGCGTCATCAGCAAAAAGAATAAGTCCTAACCTGTCACCGACGCGGCGCTTGATAAAATCACCAAGCACTTCCTTTAGCATATCAAGACGATTAACAGTACTACCGCGCAAACTCATATCTTCAATTTGCATACTGCCTGATAAATCAACAGCGATCATCATTTCACGACCTTCTGTGGGAATGTCTACCGCATCTCCTAACCATTGAGGCTGGCTTAAGGCTAAAACAGTTAATAGCCAACATACAGATAATATTGATAGCGGAATTTTTTTATTTGTTTCAGTCATCACATCAACTGAGGGGCTGGCAATTAATTGCGGCATGATTAACGCAGGACTAGCGCGATGATGATTTTTTTTAGGGAGCAAATAAACTAATAATGGTAGTGGCATTAATAATAACAGCCAAGGCCAAGCAAAGGTGATCATAATTTAACTCCTTGACTGGCATTCTCACTTTTAAAAGTATCGGTACTCTCTACTTTTTTAGCGGCTTTTAAAGGTTTTGGTGGTAGCGCGTGTGTTAACCAAAGCTTTGCTGCTTGCAAAAATTTGTTATCAACTTGACTAGGTTCGTTGGTATCTTGAGCTAGTTTGAGTTGAGCTTGGTATTGATTTTTAAAAGCTTGTTCACTTAAATCAGCAAAGTTTTGCTGATGCTTAGTTGGTAATTTGGACGTAAAAAATGCTTGCAATGATTCGCCAAAAGTTTTCGCCAATTCTGCACGTGAAAAGTAATGCATTGCTGCCCATTTGAGTAAAGCAATGATGTCACTATTGCTTATTGGAGAATTATTTTCTAGCAAACTTAATTGCGCTAACGCCTGTTTTTTTACTCGGTTTCGCTTGATTGATTTTCTTACTTTTATTATGACGACAATAATAATAAAAATGATCAATGCCGCGAGTAGCCACCAACCATAAGCAACAGGATAGTTAGCTATTTGCTCAGGCACATGAATATCTTTTAAGTCTAAACCGTTAGCGGGAAGAGCGTTTACTGGTTGTTGCAAAACTGTGCTCCATCTTTTAATTGTTGCTCTAGCGTTTGCCCTGAGCTGAAATGAATTACCCGCGCACCGGCTTTAGTTAGCAGTTTTGAACAGTGTTCATTAATTTCTTGCGCATGTTGTTGGTAAGTAGCAGCTGTTTTAGTATCACCTAAGGTTAGCTGCTGACGGCTAGTGCCATCGGTTAAGGTAACGCTGAGTTTAACTGAGCTGCTTGGTAGCGTTTGCTCTAATGGATCATTTATCAGGCAAACCACTAATTCACAATGCTTGCTAATTTGTGTTAAATGGCGCAGCGCATCTTGTTGTGATTGTTGTTGAAAAGGCGTATTTGCCATTTTCAGTTGCTGAGCATCGGTTATCAAATACACTAAAGAGCCGGGTTTCGCTATTTGTCTAATGCGAGCGCAGTTGTTACTAAAGTAATTTTCATTACTAGAGCTACTGTTTTTAGCAAACTCAGTTTCTTGTTGCTTTGTTTGGTTAAGGTGCTGATTATTATATTGCTGTTGATGTTGAGAAAGATGTAAAGCTGACAAAGCATGTAAGTAGTGCAGTACACCTTCTTTACGGCTTCTAGGCTTTAACTCAAGGTGTTCATTCTGGTTAAAAACTATGCCGCCTAAACGATCGCCACGGTTTTTAGCATGCCAAGCAACCAATGCTGCTAAATGCGCTGCTTGTACTGATTTAAATAACAATTGTGAGCCAAAGTGCATGCTAGCACTTAAATCAGTAGCAATCAGTACTGGGCGCTCTAACTCTTCTCGAAACAATTTTGTGTGAGTTTTACCGGTTCTAGCGGTTACGCGCCAATCGATAGCCCGAATATCATCGCCGGTTTGATAGTGCCTAACTTCATCAAACTCCATTCCTCTGCCTTTATGTCGAGATAAATAGTTACCTGACATTTGGCCATGAATGTTTTTTCGCGCTGATAAATCTATTAGCGCGGTTTTGTTTTGATATTGTAATAACTCAGCCATGGCAAGTTCAACACCATTACTATGAATACTGGCAAGTTGACTTTGACAACTGTTTAACGCGGCACTTTGTTTATTACTGATTGTTTTTTGTTTAAACCACATTGTAACTATTAACTCTATGACTTAAGCGACAGCAACTAAATTTAATAAATGATCAAGCAGTTGGTTGGCGGTAATGCCTTCAGCTTCAGCTTGATAGCTTAAAATAATTCGGTGTCTTAAAACATTGTGTAACACGGCTTGAATATCTTCAGGGCTAACAAAATCACGGTTATGTAACCAAGCACGGGCACGAGCACATCTGTCTAGGGCAATAGTGGCACGAGGACTCGCACCAAAGGCTAACCATGACTTTAATTTATCATCGTATTTTTCAGGCTGGCGCGTTGCCATGATCAAATCAACCATGTAAGTTTCAAGCGTTGGTGCCATATGAATATTCAATACTTTTTCTCGTGCACTAAATATTTCGCTTTGGCTTAATACTCTTAACTGTGGTTTATCGTCACTTGCATTTGCTAGTGCTTCACCACGATTAAGTTTTAAAATTTCTAATTCGCTGGCTGCATCAGGATAATCAATTTCTAAATGCATCAAAAAGCGATCTAATTGTGCTTCAGGTAATGGATAAGTACCTTCTTGCTCAATTGGGTTTTGTGTCGCCATGACCAAAAATAAATCAGGCAGCTTATAGGTTTTTCTACCTACTGTTACTTGTCCTTCAGCCATTGCCTCTAATAAAGCTGATTGTACTTTTGCCGGGGCACGGTTAATTTCATCGGCAAGTACTAAGTTTTGAAATAAAGGTCCTGCTTGAAAAACAAAACTACCATCTTCTGGGCGATAAATATCTGTGCCGGTTAAATCTGCGGGTAATAAATCTGGAGTAAACTGAATGCGATGAAAATCTGCTTCAAGTCCTTCTGCTAAAGCATTAATAGCGCGTGTTTTGGCAAGACCTGGCGGCCCTTCTACAATTAAGTGGCCATTGGCTAATAATGCAATGAGTAAGTTTTCAACAAAGGCAGGTTGGCCAATAATTTGTTGTGATAAATGTTGTTTTAATGCAGAGAAATGTTCAATTGCCATATTATTTTGTCTTTTATCTATTAACGAAAAACTTAGTATTTATTTATATAAGGATATAGTTAAAGAAAACAAGGTTGATTTAACTTTCTTATAACATTTTTCTTAGCTGTTGCTTTAATCAACTATGCTTTTAGGTAGACAAAATAACTGACAACAAATTCAGGGATTGATATTTTCGCAAAATTAGTTAGAATCAACGGTAATATTTAAGAGGTCAGACCTCTTTGCGTTTACTTACTTTGTAACACTTACTTCGCAAGTGCTTGTTTCGTAAGATGAGTAAGCGCCATAACTGGAGAATAAAATATATGACCATAAAAATGACGACATCAAAAGGTGAACGTATTGCTGTAGTTGCAGGGCTTAGAACGCCTTTTGCTAAACAAGCAACAGCCTTTCATGGTGTGCCAGCTGTTGATTTAGGTAAGCTAGTAGTTAACGAATTATTGCAAAAGCATGATGTTGACCCCGCTATTATTGACCAATGTGTGTTTGGCCAAGTAGTGCAAATGCCAGAAGCACCAAATATTGCCCGCGAGATTGTGCTTGGTACAGGTATGAATGTTCACACCGATGCTTATAGTGTTTCACGTGCTTGTGCGACCAGTTTTCAATCAAGTGTAAATGTTGCTGAGTCAATTATGGCGGGTTTTGTCGATGTTGGTATTGCTGGCGGTGCTGACTCATCTTCTGTTGCGCCAATTGGTGTGTCGAAAAAATTTGCACGTACTTTATTAGATTTAAGTAAAACAAAAACCTTAGGGCAAAAAATTGCCTTAATTCGCAAGCTAGGTTTTAAGGATATTTTACCGGTTGCACCTGCCGTTGCTGAATACTCTACAGGGATCTCTATGGGAGAAACCGCAGAGCAAATGGCGAAAACTTATAATATATCGCGCGCTGATCAAGATGCTTTAGCGCATCGTTCTCATACTTTAGCAACACAAAGCTGGGTTGAAGGTAAACTGGCTGGTGAAGTCATGAGTGCTCACAGTGAGCCTTACAAAGGCTTTATTGACAAAGATAACTGTATTCGTGAGAACTCAGTATTAGATAGTTACGCTAAGTTACGCCCTTGTTTTGATAGAAAGCACGGTACAGTTACCGCCGCTACTAGTACACCGTTAACTGATGGTGGCGCAGCAATTTTATTAATGCGTGAGGGCAGGGCAAAAGAGTTAGGCTACAAACCATTAGGTTATATTCGTAGTTATGGCTTTGCTGCTATTGATGTTTGGCAAGATATGTTAATGGGACCAAGTCATGCAACGCCGATTGCCTTAAAGCGAGCTGGTTTAGAGTTAGCAGATTTAGACTTAATAGAAATGCATGAGGCTTTTGCCGCACAAGCATTGGCAAATATGAAAATGTTTGCCAGCGACAAGTTCGCCAAAGAACATTTAGGCCGTGATAAAGCGATTGGCGAAATAGACATGACTAAATTCAATGTTATGGGTGGATCACTCGCTTACGGTCATCCCTTTGCCGCAACGGGGGCACGTTTAATTACACAAACACTCAATGAATTAAATCGTCGAGGCGGAGGTGTTGGCTTAACTACGGCTTGCGCAGCGGGTGGTTTAGGTGCGGCTATGGTAGTGGAGACAGACTAATGACTGATAATAAAAAAGAAGTGGACACTAACGACTTGCAAGATGCTAACGGTAAAGAGAAAAAAAGCAACAACAGCGCTTTTACGCTTGTTCGTCAAGAAAATGGCATTGCCCACTTGGTGATGGATGTTGTTGATGACACCATGAACACCCTTAAAGCTGAGTTTGCTGAACAGGTAACAGATGTTTTAGCTGAAATAAAAGCAGATGCAGCCATAACAGGTGTAGTGCTTTGCAGTGGCAAAAAAGACTCTTTTGTTGCCGGTGCTGATATAAACATGATTAATGACTGCACTTCTAAAGAGGAAGTGGTTGCACTTTCTCGTCAAGGGCAAATGATTTTATCGCAACTTGAGCAATTAAATGTTCCTCTTGTTGCTGCTATCAACGGTGCTTGTTTAGGTGGCGGGCTTGAGTTAGCCATGGCATGTCATGCACGTGTTTGTAGTGACAACCCTAAAACGGCTTTAGGTTTACCTGAAGTACAATTAGGTTTGCTACCTGGCGGTGGTGGAACTCAACGACTACCTAGATTGGTTGGTGTACAAAAAGCCCTAGATATGATGTTAACGGGTAAGCAGCTTCGTGCTAAACAGGCGTTGAAAGCAGGTTTAGTTAATGATGTTGTCCCAAATAGTATTTTAATGGCTACCGCTGAAAAGATGGCAATGTCAGGAAATTTCAAGCAGTCAATTAAGTTTAAGTCATCTATTGTTAATAAATTTCTTGAAGGTACATCAATTGGCCGTGGCATTGTTTATAAACAAGCTAAAAAATCAGTATTATCAAAAACCAAAGGTAATTATCCCGCACCTGTTAAAATAATTGATTGTGTGAAAACAGGGTTGGAGCAATCGCCTGCGAAAGGTTATCAAATTGAGGCTGAACATTTTGCTGAATTAGTAATGAGCGCTGAATCAGCACAGTTACGTAACTTGTTCTTTGCTACTACAGAGATGAAAAAAGAGCAGGGCGTTGCTGATGTTATGCCTGAAAAAATTACGAAAGCAGGCGTATTAGGTGGCGGTTTAATGGGTGGTGGTATTGCTTTTGTTACTGCAACTAAAGCTAATATTCCAGCGCGTATTAAAGATATTGGGCATCAAGGTATTAGCCATGCACTAAAATACAGTTTTGATTTACTTAATAGAAAAGTAAAGCGTCGTTTTATGCGCAAGAGTGAAATGCAAAAGCAAATGTCGATGATCACAGGTTGTGTTGATTACTCAGGTTTTAAAGATGTTGATATTGTTGTTGAAGCGGTTTTTGAAAATTTAGAGCTTAAACAAAATATGGTAGTGGAAATAGAGCAGCAAGCGAAAGAGTCGACCATTTTTGCTAGTAATACTTCTAGTTTACCTATTGGTAATATTGCTGCTAAAGCACAAAGACCAGAAAATGTTATTGGCTTACATTATTTTTCACCTGTAGATAAAATGCCGTTAGTGGAAATAATTCCCCACGAAGGCACCTCAGATCAAACCATTTCAACAACCGTTGCTTTTGCTAAAAAACAAGGTAAAACACCTATTGTTGTTAAAGATAAAGCGGGCTTTTATGTTAATCGTATTTTAGCGCCTTATATGAATGAAGCCGCTATTTTATTACTTGGTGGTGAGCCCATTGATAAAGTTGATAAAGCCTTAGTTAATTTTGGTTTCCCTGTTGGTCCTATGCAGTTACTCGATGAAGTAGGTATTGATGTTGGCGCGAAAATAGGCCCTATTTTACAAGCTGACTTAGGAGATCGCTTTGCAGCACCTTCGGCATTTTCTAAGTTATTAGATGATGGTCGCTTAGGGAAAAAAGCGAACAAAGGTTTTTATCTATATGGTAAGCAAGCTAAAAAAGGCAAACAAGTTGATGAAAGCATATACAGCTTATTAAACTTAAAGCCTGTTGGTAGTTTATCAAGTGAGGAAATTGCTAAGCGGTGTACTTACATGATGCTCAATGAAGCAGCACGTTGTGTTGATGAAGGTATTGTTCGTAACGCCCGAGATGGTGATATAGGCGCTATCTTTGGTATCGGCTTTCCGCCATTTTTAGGCGGGCCATTACGTTATATTGATAAAATAGGTGCACAATCACTCGTAGCACAATTAACGCAATGGGCAGAGCAGCACGGTGAGCGTTATACGCCTTGCGATGCGTTAGTTAGTATGGCTGAAAATGGTACCAGTTACTATTAAATTCTAATAGAGACTTTTTTCTAAAAAGAGTAAAAACATACAAGCGTTAACTTTTAGGAGTTGGCGCTTTTTTATGTTCAGGATGAACGGTATGACGCGTTGCCATGGATGGCAAGGAGCGTGTATGTTCAGGCCGTTCTCAGGCATCCTGCCTTACACGGCATTAGCACATCCATGTGCATCGATGAACGGGGATTTTTAACCTGTAGGCGGGATTTTAAATCGCGCACATGCAAGCGCGAATCAGTTCCCGCCGACGAAGATAATGATATCTGAATTAGAGACGCGGGCATTGTGCTATTTTTTGTAAAACTAAAGGTGGCATCGATTATCCGCTCGCCGGCAAAAAGTATCGATTGTTCAGGCAAATATTTGCCAATGATTTTCACGATAAATAATCAAAATAAGTATTTTGTTATTGAATAAATACTCTAATTTAATTATATTAGCGCCGATTTTTAAGGTTAGGTTTTTTCTCGGGTTAATTTGGAAGTATTATGTTGTTGCTTTTGGTGTTTTTTAGCGTTTGTTTGAGCGTGTTATGTGGTGTGTTTTTCTATTGCCAGGCGTTAGTGACAGGTTTTGGGCGTAAACGTTGGACTATGGCAGGTATTGTCTTTGGGCCGTTAGTTTGGCCAATGTTTGCTATGAAGAAACGTATGCGTTTGAATCGATTATTTGGCTTTGAACAATTAATATTTAGAGCTTAATTGGTTTGTGTTGAAAATTCAGAGAGAAGAAAGAGAAGAAATAGAACAGTAAAGAAATAAAGTTGCTAACATCCATGTTAGTAATCTTTTTACATCGACTTAAACTGAATGTTTAAGTACTAGGGTTGAAACGTAAAGTTATTAGTAGCTTATGACCACCAAGTGTTGGCAGATGTTTCTTTTATTTCAATACGAGCTGCAATAGGATTAGCTTTTTTGGCTTTATTTGTATTGAATAACGTTTTGAATAAATTGATCATGGATTAACTCTCCAACTTAAATTAAATACGAAGCTTGCCACGCTTTTCATTAATACGAAGCTTGCCACGCTTTTCATTAATACGAAGCTTGCCACGTTTTTCATTAATACGAAGTTTGCCACGTTTTTCATTAATACGAAGTTTGCCACGTTTTTCGTTAATACGAAGTTTGCCTCTTTTTTCGTTTATATTTGTAACATCTAAGTCATGAAAATCAGCAACTGGAGCTGGTGAAACTGACATCGCCATAGATAAAATAATTGAACTTAACATGCACTTTTTCCTTTTATTTATTGTTTATTAATAATTAGCGCTTGTTAGTATGCTTAAATCATGCCATATGGCTTAGTGTTGCTGCAAGCTATAGAAAATAAGGCATCTATTCGATTTGCCTTTACTTAGCAAAGAGATAAATGAATTAGTCATCATCATAAAATGACAATGACATTTTTTTGACAGGAATATTTTTAGTGAGTATTTCTTATGAGTATCAACCGCTAAATGAAGTCGACTTAGATGTGATTTGATGGGCAAGTAAGTACTTTTGAAAGTGCTCTGTTGCTAAAGGTTTACTATATAAGTAGCCCTGTAATAGCTCACAGCGTAAACCGGATAGAAAGCTTAGTTGCTGATTAGTTTCTACTCCCTCAGCAACAACATCCATACCTAAGTTGTGAGCGATAGTGACAATAGTTGCCACCATATTTCGTCCTTGCTCAGACTCTTCAATGTCATCAACAAAAGCTTTATCTATTTTTAAAGTGTTGAGTGGGAATTTTTTCAAATAGGCTAGAGAAGAGTAGCCAGTACCAAAATCATCAAGAGATAAATGAATGCCCATGGCTCTAATTTGTAACATGGTATCTATCGCTGCTTGTGGCGAATCCATAACAGTTCCTTCTGTTATTTCAAGCTCTAGATGTTTGGCAGGTAATTTACTTTCTTTTAATATATCAGCGATTAGAGTAACTAAATTATTTTGGGTAAATTGTACCGCAGATAAGTTGACTGCAACTCGGCCATCGAATAAGCCTGCATCAACCCATTGTTTTGTAGCAAAGCAAGCTTTCCGTAAGACTATTTCACCAATATCAATGATTTGACCGGTTTCCTCTGAAACAGGGATAAAAACTACTGGGCTGATAATGCCTTTGCTGGGGGTTTCAAAGCGAACTAAGGCTTCCATACCCGCAACTTTACCTGTGGCTATTTCAATTTTAGGTTGATAATAAACAGAAAAAGAATCATCTTTTAAGCCATGGCGAATCAAACTTTCTATTTGCAAACGTTTTACAGCTTGTTTGTTCATAGATTCACTGAAAAACTGGTACTTGTTACCACCACTACCTTTGGCATGGTACATAGCAGTATCGGCATTTTTAAGTAGTTCGTGACCGGTAATGCCGTCTTCAGGAAATAGCACAATACCAATACTGCTGTATAAAACAATTTCTTGATTTTTTATTTTAAAAGGCAGGGCGACGGTACGTAAAATATCTTTGGCCAAGGAGGTTATCGTATGAATATCATTGGTGCCTTCAATAATTATACTAAACTCATCACCACCTAAGCGGTAAACAGTGTCTTGTTTACGTCCCAGAGTTAGCATGCGCTGAGCTACTTGGCATAAAATGGCGTCACCAATCTGATGGCCTAATGAATCATTAATCTTTTTGAAGTTATCCAAATCAAATACTAGTAGAGCGTGACTAATATTACTTTTTACAAGGCGAGCTTGGTTTGCTTGAAAATATGAGCGATTTGGTAGGCCAGTTAACGTGTCTGAACTGGCTAACTTTCTTAATTCCGCTTCAGTTTCTTTGCGTTTGGTTATATCGGAGAAAACGCCAACAAAATGGGAAATTTTATTGTTTTCATCATGGATAATATCTATATTTAAATCGGTTAAATATAAACTACCATCTGCCCTTAAGCTTTCTATTTCACCATACCAACTACCCTCATTGACTAAGTGCTTTTTAATGTTTTGGGTGAAACTTTTTGGGTATTGGCTAAAGGTTAATGAGCGACCAATCATCTGGCTTCTTTCTTTGCCTGTGATGCGCTGAAAAGCTTTGTTGACATCAACAGCAACAAATTGGCGATCATAGATAACAACCGCATCTGAAATATTTTGAATACAGCGCGCAAAAAGTTTTAGACGCTCTTCAGCTTGTTTTATTTGGCTGATGTCTTTGAGTGTACCTGTCATTCGAGTAGGGTTATTAGCATCATCGCGCTCTACTATTTTACCGCGATCTAATATCCAAACCCAACGGTTGTGTTTGTTTTTTACTCTGTAGGTAGCTTCAAAGTGCTCGGTTTTTTCTGCAAAATGTTCTTCTAAGGCGACTTTTACTCTTTTAATATCATGTTGATGGATATTAGTTTTTATTTTCCCTACACTATCTGTTTCAGTGGTTTTATTGCGGGTACCATCTAGCGGGAAGTCTAGAATTCCCCAAATATTAGAACGATATATTTTATCTGTGATTATGTTCCAATCCCACATTTCATCACCACTACCCCAAAGCGATAGTTTTAATCGTTCTTCACTTTCTTTTATTTGGGAGTTATAAAGCTGCTTGTTTCTATACTGCTGAAAAATGTAGATTAAAAAAAGTAAAACAAGCACGCCATAAACTATCATCATACCGATGGATAACCACCACGGTGGTAAAATACGGACATTTAACTGGCTGGTTTTAGCTTCGCTTGGTATATAAATATCATAAGCTTGAACTTCAAAAATATAATCACCAGGGCTTAAGTTAGTGTAGGTAGCTCTGTTATTATAACTACCAGTATCTACAGCAGCATCCACCCAGTCTGTTTCGAGACCTAACAGGCGATAGCGATATTTTAATTGGCTTGGGAGTTTAATGTTCGGAGAAGTGAATTCAAAGCTAATAGGTGATTGTTTGTAGGCAAGCTCTACTACAGCTATTGAGTTAAGCTGCTTAATAATACTGTATAAGTTGTTTGTTGATGAAGCTGAAAATTGATCTGTTATAGTCACTTTTTTATTTACGACAAACAGATTAGTGAAAATAGGTTTAGGTATTTCTTGTTTTATTTGTAAAATATTTTCAGGAGTAAATTGGTAAAAACCGTTTGGACTTCCAAAAAATAACTGATAATCCTTACTTTTTAAAGCTGTGTTATTATAAAATTCAGGATTTTCAATACCAAAATCAATATCAAAATAGGCAACTCTTTTAGTTGTTGGATTAATGACTGATATACCTGAGTTTGTTGCAATCCAAGCATTTTCCATTTTATCAATTTCTATTGATGAAATGTGATTGTCATTTAAACCATTGTTTTTATCTATAATGGTTGTTCGGTTACTTTTTTTGTTTATTAGGGTTACTCCTTGATTATCAGAACCGAGCCATATCCAATTGTTACTAACTTTTAGGTTTTCAATAGAGAAGTTAGAGGGCGATATTTTTTTGTTTTCGAGTGACTTAAGTTGCGTATCATAAGTTAAAATTTTGTTTTTAGAAGTTATTAACCATAATTTATTATCATTTCCTTTTTGAATGTTAATTAACTTAAGGTCTTTTCTTAATGTAATTATAGCGAATTGTTGAGTAACCGTATTATATGAAGCTAATAGAGAATCATCGTTTATAAAGTAGATTTTATTTTTTATGATAATTAAATTTATATCGTTTGAATAATTTGCTTTGTCTGCCCATGCATTATGCTTAATTAATTTTTTATGGTTTTGCCTGTATTCAAACAGTTCTCCATTTTTAGTGTATAGCCAAATATAATTACTTTCATCAGCTACTATCTGTTCAATACCTGATTCTAGGTTTAGCTCTATATGATTTATATTTTTTTCATTTTTAAAGGATAAGTTAAATAAGCCTTGTTGCTCTGTCGAGAACCAAATCAGTCCATCAGAAGTTTCTGCAAAAGACTCTACTCTATAAGTTTGATTACCATCACTAGCCAATCTATGATGAAATAAACTAGTTAACGGTGAATGTTGATTAATACCTGCCCCATAACTTGCTAACCACATATTGTTGTTGTTATCACGGTAAATATCCATCAACCAGTTTTCACTTATAGAATTTGGCTTTGAGCTAGACTGATAACTTTCAATATTATTGTTTAATAGGTTAATAGTATTTAAACCATTATGAGTGGCTAACCAAACGTGATTTTCATCAAGCTGTGCTATCGCTCTGATATTATTTGATAATAATGCTTGGTTATTGGTATTTTTCTTTGCTTGTTCTGTGACGTGAGAGATTAATTGATAGCGGTCATCGACAATATATAAACCATTATCTGTGGCTAGCCAGTATTGATTGTCGATTGTTTTCATATCATATAATGCATTAGCATCAATAACTAAATGAAATTTATTTTGCTTTTTAAGAGTTCCACTATAGTTTAGGCCGCTACTAAGTAAATGGATGCCTTTATCGAAACTGCCTAACCAATAAGTTCCTTTTTTGTCCTGAAAAATGGTTTTTATTTCACGAATACGATCATTATAGTTTCGCACTTTAATACGTTCAAACTTTATATCTTGGGTATCGGTTTTGACTGAAAGCGTATGTAGCCCTTCGGTTGTTGATATCCATAATAAAGAATCACTTTTCTCTTTGTTTTGATAAATATCCCAAATAACATTGTCTTGTAGAGAGGATTCATCGTTAGGTTTGTTAATAAAGTTATCAAAATTATCTAGTTCAAGGTTATAACGACTTAAACCATTATCAGTACCAATCCAGAGCGTATTTTCACTATCAATAAACACCTTGCGGATTATATTGCCAGCAATTGAATGCTTATTATTGGCATTGTGACGATAGGTAATGAAATTCTTGCCGTCGAAGCGGTTTAAGCCATCTTCTGTGGCAAACCAGATAAAACCTTGGTGATCTTGGGTAATACCAAAAACGTTGGAGTTAGACAGGCCATCTAATGTTGTTAGCTGACTAAATTTTAATAAATTGTCATTCGACTCAATCACTGTATTTTTTGTATTAACAGAGATACTAGTTAGATTACTTGCAGCATGGAGTGAAAAGCTAGATAAGAAAAGAAAACTAACAAACAGTTTTTTATTAAAGGTACACGCTGTTTTATCGATAAAGATATTTGCAAATAAAACCACAGGAAATTTAAAAAGAAATTTTAAAAAATATGAAAGCACAACCCAACCTAGCTTAATTTTAAATAAAGAGAAAAAGAAAATTATTATTGTTATAAATGACGCATTCAAGCTTTTATACAGAACAAAAAAATATGCGACAGACCATTAAAAATCATGCGTCGCCTTAAGTCAACTTTTGTTGAAATTGAATTTTTAGCTAAATATGATTGTTGATAAGCTTTATATCGGCAAAACTAATATTTTCTTTTACTTTTTTTAATAAAATCATTAGCTTTGCTTATGTTTTTACCGTTTAATTCTTTTTCTAGCTTTTCAATTACTTTTGCATCATTTTTTGGTATCGAGGTTAGAATGATTCTATCAGGGCTTGCTGTTGCCATTAGTTGATTTTTTATAAACGTTTTAACCTGTTCAAATTCGAGTGACAAAATAGCATCGACTAGTTGATCTTTGTGTGAAAATTGTAGGTCTTTATTGCATATGGCCGCCCAAAAACGCTGGCTTTTTATTCTTAAATTATTGTCCTTTTCTTGTAATTGTCCTGCTAAGCCATGTATTAGTTGCGACCAATTTTCTTCATTAAGATCTTTTAGCATTGCTAAACTATCAATAATAAAGTCATCGATGGCTTTGGTTAATACTATTGTATCGGTATGTGGTGATTGAATGTAAAAAGCAATACCTGGATATCTGTTTATAGGCACATAACCTACACCGACTAAATAACCATATTGTTTTTCCGTTCGCATTTCTTGAAAAAACAAAGGTGACAAAAGGTGACTAGTAACCATGGTTAATGCTACTAAATTGTCTGAGCGGCTAGGAAGTGGTGTGTAGACAACGGTAGCGTGATCGTGCTCAGGTATGGTGATGGGTAAAACAAGCGTGTTTTGATCAGAAATATCGATAACAGGACACTGTACTGCATTTTCATCACTGTAGTTGTTATTAAAGGCTTTTTTTATATATGTGACTATGTTATTGGCATGTTCAATAAGCCAGTTACCATGAATTAGCGCTTCAAGGGTGACATTTTCAAAAAGCTCCTTACTAAAGGTTTGATATTGAGTAAAAGTAATAGTATTTAATGCCAGAGCAAGTTCGTCTGAGCAAGGGTTATTTGGCTGCATAACCGAACTAAGAGTTGAAAACAGCTGTGAAATAGATTTACTTTTATCACTGTTTTGCCAATGCATTATTAATTGCTGTTTGAATAAGTCAAAATTTTCTAGACTAATTTGATGGTGTTTTAGGCTATGAAGTAACTTCTCAAATAATCTCGGTTGGTTTTCACTAATGCCTGAAACTTGTAAGGTGATACCGCCTTGATGTGCATACAAATGATAGTGAATACAGGCTAGCTCGGCATCATAGTTTTCTTCAATAACAGTATTCGTGTATAAATCAACAAATAAACGTGTCATAGCAATATTTTCAACACTTGCAACTGAGTAGGGTGAGTCAATACCAAGGTAAATATAGCCTTTGGGTACTTTGAAGCTTGTATCTTGTTTGTACCAAACAGCTAAACCACTTGATGCTTCAATTTTTGTTGGGAGTGTTGAATTGTCAACGTTTTCAAAAACATGTGGGTTGCCTGAGATATAAGGGTTTTTTTCAGGTAAAAACAAGCAGTGGTTTGCTTTATAGTTTTCATGGTTAGATGTTGATAAAGTGCGCCAATGAGTTAATTTATCTGCTGAAATATTGCTAACATGATAAGGCACCTGATACCAAAAGCTGGTTTGATCAAAGTTATTGTTTTGACTGACATGGATAATGCGAACATTATCAGCATTTAAATAATCGAGTAGGTGAGCAATGTTTGTATCATTCATACCCGACATAATGTAATCACCAAAAATATAATCCTCGCTTGGGTAATGCTGCATATTAACGACAAGTTGGCTAACATTATCTAAAGGGGAAGTTTTTTCATGGTAAGTAAATGATAATTCAGCAATCGCTTGTTTTTCTTGATAATAATAACGAGGAAGAGGTGCTGATTTTAATAAGCCAATATAGGAAAAAACGATGCTAATAACATCATCAATATGATCTTCACCCAGTTCAGTTAAGCTAATGCTAATATTAAAGTCTTTAAAATTTGAGCCATTAACCCCTGAGCCAGCGGTTAACCCCATCGCCCATTGTTCTTGTTTTAATTTTGCTAGAATACTACCCGCACCTTCATGACCCATTAAATAGGCAAGTACAGACTCTGGTTTGTCTTGGTAGTATTTATCAATACTTTCCATTGCAAAACTAATAATTAGCTGGTGCTCGTTTTTCACTGGGTGAACATCAATATAAATTCCTTGGTGCTCGGGTAAATATAAAGGCTCAGTAATTGTTTCTAATTCAGTACCATTGTCTTTTATGTCACTAAACATTTTAGTTGCTAACGTTTCTAGCTCAGCTAATGATAACGGACCTTCTATAGCTAATGTCATACGGCTCGCTTGATAGTAGCGCTCAAAAAAATCTTGAACTTCTGTGCTGATACTTATCCCGCCCCTATCAGCGAGTGTGTCTATATTGCCAACAGAAAATTGTGAAAAAGGGTGTTTTTGATTGATGGTTTCTTTGTGAACATCATATAAACGGCGAACATCATCTTTAAGTTTTAACTTAAACTCAGCTTCAATATTTTTACGTTCTTTGTTGATGAATTCATCGGCTAATAAGGGAGAGATAAAAAATTGACTAAAACGATCGAGCGCTTCAGTAAAATATTGATGATGAATATCGAAGTAAAAACAAGTATGTTCGGTTGCGGTCCATGCATTATTACTGCCGCCATGTTGACTAATAAATTTTTGGTATTCACTGCCATCAGGGAAACGTTTGGTTCCTAAAAATAACATATGCTCAAGAAAATGCGCTAAACCTTGCCTATCGTTGGGATCATTAAAGTGACCAGCATTCACTGCTAAGGCAGCGGCACACTTGTCTGTATCATTATTGTTAATCAGTAAAACCCGTAAACCATTGTCCAAGGTAAGAGATTGATATTGTTTTAAATCATTTGGACTTTGCTTCAATGCATGGCTCCTGAATTTGCTAGCAAAAATATTTATTAACAACGTGATAATAAGAAGTACGAGTCTCTAAATTACCTTATGGAATAACTAGAGTCTATTTTATTCTTAACAGTTAATACAAATAAGCTATAGATTCTATTACTATAGCCAAAAAATAGACAACCGCGAGCCAAAAAATAGACAACCGCGTAAGTTTATCGACTTGATGTGCGGGAGATAGAATGCAAATTATTATTATGCGTCATGGCGAAGCTGCAAATATTGCAGGGCAAGACTCGCTTAGGCCA
>Ga0316207_10001217_pt1 | contig 33023 bp, 28 predicted proteins | sample 6weekpyrite_MG_FD_204943 | JGI IMG/M metagenome (GOLD analysis project Ga0316207, IMG submission 204943) | Microbial mat bacterial communities from mineral coupon in-situ incubated in ocean water Damariscotta River, Maine, United States -... | ecosystem: Environmental > Aquatic > Marine >...
TTGTCTTTGCTAGCAGCGATAACTGCTTGGCAATCTTACTAACTTAGGCATTGAATTTAAGCTAATGCTCAAAGAACCCTATCGGGTTCATTATGAGTACCCTACATTTCCAATGTCAGGGCAACTCATCGCTAACGCTCCTCGCCCTACGGGTCGCACTGTCGTGCGCTCTAAATTGCTATCGCAATTTAGTCGAACTTACCTTTTATACGTCGGTGTTTCGAACCCACTCGCGCTCACTTATGTGCAAATGAGCATAAATGGTAGTCGCGAGTGGATTCGAACCACCGACCCCCACCATGTCAAGGTGGTGCTCTAACCAACTGAGCTACGCGACTATTACTTAAGCAGACGGCATTCTACTTTCTTTATCGCTACTGTCAAATTTGAAGTCTAAAGCTCATGAAATCTATACTAAAACCTCATAAATGGTCAATTTGTGAATATGGTCACATACTTACAAATGAGTAATATTTTAGACTAGTAAACAATCGGTATGTAATAATCAATTACCATACAAGTGACTATATACTTAAGTTACATACGGACAAATAACGATAAACAAGGACGCTCCAAATGCAAAAAATAACCTATGCAATAAAATTAACTACTTTAACACTGCTTTTCTTTGCATCTACAAATGTACATAGTTTTAGTACTTTTAGCACCGCGTGGGATCCAGGCGCGAATACCGCTCGATTTGGTGGCAATCCAGCGCCTGGTGGAGCAACTTGGAGCATCATTGGGGCGGGCGTTCTCGATGATGATGGCGATGGCGCTCATACCATTGGGGGCGTAACCACTTCCCTCTCCGCACTCAATCCTGCTCTAGATATTGCCGCTATTATCAATAACGCGTTTGATACTTGGGCCAGCGTATCCGGTTTTACTAATCTTGGGCAAGTCGCTGATAGCGGAGTTAATTTTGGCGCATCGGAATCCGGCAGTGTATCTTTTGGGGATATCCGTATTGGCGCTATTGATTTTGATGGACCTAGCGGGACATTAGCTCACGGATTTCAACCTGGCACTGATGCGGAATTTATTAACGGTTCGATCGGCGGAGACATACATCTGGATAACGCTGAAGACTGGATAAACGGATTTGATCTAGCAACTGTACTTCTCCATGAAATTGGTCATGCGCTTGGTTTAGCGCATACAAACGTACCTAATTCAGTTTTGAACCCTACTTACAATGGCGTAAATCTCACACTTGGTGCAGATGATATTGCCGGCATCCAGGCTATTTATGGTCCGTCGCCTGCTGTCGTACCACTCCCTGCAGCACCTGTACTATTTTTTACTGCTATAGGCCTAGCTGGACTCTTCAGACGCAAGCGGGTGACTATTACACAATAATTTTTGCTGAATAAAAACAAGAGAAATAATTTCGAATGAATTTAATTGTTTCTTATTTAGTACTTCATTTGAGATTAATGCTAGGTGTAGCACTAGTTCTAATAACTGTTAGCAGTTATGGCATGTGGGCAAGGATGCCCGATACTCAACTAATTAGTGCTTCGTCGCTTATTGTTAAAGCTACATACATTGGCGCATCAACCATCATCATCGATAATAAGAAATATTATATAGGTGTACTAAAAATTGAGGACACTTTTAAGGGCGATAAACAAGATGTTGTTTTTATACGCGTAAGTCCTTTAATAAAAAACAAAGCGCAAGTAAGTGATGGACTAGATTTCAAGATCGGACAAAAAGGTATTTGGTTTTTAGAAAACATGCTTGACCAAGAAAATATTTACGCTATTAATCGACCCGATAGATTTATACCTGAACAACAATTTAAAGAAAGGCTTCCTTCGCTTCTTAAGCTTTTAAATCAACGGCCATAAACATCTTCAAATCTCTCAATGTCATCTTCACCCAAGTAACCGCCCGTTTGCACTTCAATAATTTCAAGCGGTACATTGGTTAAATTTTCAAGGCGGTGTTTCATTCCAACAGGAATATAGGTTGATTCGTCTTCGTGTAATTCAAGCACTTCATCGCCACGTGTCACTTTTGCGGTGCCAGTTACAACCACCCAATGCTCAGCACGGTGCTTATGTCTTTGAAGTGATAAACTTGCGCCGGGGTTAACGACTATTCGTTTTACTAAAAAACGTTTTCCCTCATCAATGCTTTCGTAGTTACCCCAAGGACGAAACACGCGACGATGGTGAATTCGTTCAGAACGGTCATCTAATTTTAAACGCTCAACAATCCGTTTTACTTCTTGTGCTTTATCTCGCGACGCAACCAGCACGGCGTCAGCTGTTTCAACAATTACTTGGTCCTGAATACCTAGCGCCGCTACCAAACGGTGCTCAGAACGCACATAGCAATTTTGACTATCTTCAATCAAAACATCCCCACTAACGACATTAGAATGTTGATCAGTCTTTGACACATCCGTTAGCGCTGACCAAGAACCAATATCGTTCCAACCTGCATCTAATGGCACGACAACGGCTTTATCGGTTTTTTCCATCACCGCATAGTCTATAGAATCACCTTTTATTTGCTTAAAAGCATTGCTCTCAAGCCTAACAAAATCCATGTCACGTACCGCCTCACTGTATGCTTGTTGGCATAATGCCAACATACCACTCGCGTGCTGTTTTAATTCATCAAGGTAGCAACTGGCTTTAAACATAAACATGCCACTGTTCCAAAAATAGTCACCAGAAGCGATATAAGACTCCGCAGTCGTTACATCCGGTTTTTCAACGAACTGTTCCACGGCTAAAGATTTTACTTTTTTTGATGACTCGAAACGTTCGCTTGTCTTGATATAGCCATAACCGGTTTCAGCTGCAGTAGGAACCACACCAAAAGTCACAAGTTTTCCTTGCTGGGCGGATTGAATCGCAACACTTAAGCTTTTATGGAAGGTATCAATGTCTTCAATCACATGATCGGCAGGTAACACAAATATAAGCGCGTCTTTATCCTTTTCATGAGCAGCTAAAGCAGCGATCGCGACGGCAGGCGCGGTATTGCGGCCAACGGGCTCTAGCACAATTGAGTCAGGTGTAACGGCCATTTCTCGTAATTGCTCTGCAACCAGGAAGCGGTGTTGTTCATTACAAACAACAATCGGGGGTGATAACTTCTCTAACCCTTGTAAGCGATACAAGGTTTCACACAACATGGAATGTTCGGATGTTAAGGGTAAAAATTGTTTTGGGTAACTTTCGCGTGATAGTGGCCACAAACGGCTACCTGAACCACCGGATAAAATAACTGGAATCATATCTTAAGCCCTAAAGTGCCCTTCGTTTTCAATAAACCACTGATAAGTTAGAGATAAACCTTGTTCAAGTGTTATTGAAGATTGCCAACCCATCGCTTTCAGTCTTGATACATCCAATAATTTTCGTGGCGGCCCATCCGGTTTCGATGCATCAAAAACCAAGTCACCATCAAAACCAACAACTCGTTTAATTGTTTCCGCCATCTCGCGAATACTACAATCAACTCCAGTTCCAATATTAATATGAGACAACATGACCTCTGTATTTGCTTTATAAGTCTCACTGTCTAACTGAAGGATATATAACGATGCTGCGGCCATATCATCTACATGCAAAAACTCGCGTTTAGCATTACCGGTTCCCCACACAGACACCTGTTTGTCACCATTTAATTTAGCTTCATGAAAACGTCGTATTAGCGCAGGAATGACATGGGAGTTTTCAAGATGAAAATTATCACCCTGACCATAAAGGTTGGTCGGCATGACTGAACGATAATCGGTACCATATTGCCGGTTATAAGATTCACATAGTTTGATGCCCGCTATTTTGGCCACGGCATAAGGCTCATTGGTTGGCTCAAGTTCACTGGTTAATAATGAGCTTTCCTGCATTGGTTGGTTAGCCAACTTAGGGTAAATACAAGAACTACCAAGAAAAAGTAAACGTTTAACATCATTTTTATAAGAGGCATCAATAACATTCGCCTCAATCATCATGTTTTCATAAATAAATTCTGCAGGGTAAGTATTATTGGCATGAATACCACCTACCTTGCCCGCAGCCAATACGACATACTCAGGTTTTTGCGATGATATAAATTCTTGTACAGCCAGCTGATTACACAAATCTAGTTCGTTGTGCGTACGGGTTATTATATTAGAGAAATTATTGCTCTCAAGCTGGCGCATGATGGCTGCACCAACAAGACCTTTATGGCCAGCAACAAAAAATTTCGAATTTTTATTCATTATAGATTTTAAATCACTACAGTCTTGTTAGAATGATTATGTCATACCGGCGTAGGCCGGTACCCAGTCACTTGGTAAAACCGCTGGATTCCGGTGTTCACCGGAATGACGGGCAAAGAAAAACTATTTTTACACCCATCACTCATGGTAATCATATGCTTTAAAACCATGTTCTTTGACCAGAGCATCTCGTTTAGCCAGTTCAAGATCATGTTGCATCATTTCATGCACCATTTCTTCAAAAGTGATTTTCGGAGTCCAACCCAGCTTTTCTTTTGCCTTGGATGGATCGCCTAACAAGGTTTCAACTTCAGTAGGTCGGAAATAACGTGGATCCACCGCAACAATGCATTGGCCTGTTTCCGTGTCATAACCCTTTTCATCAACACCCTCACCTTCCCAGCGAATCGTCTTATCTAAGTGAGCATAAGCAGCATTACAAAAGTCACGCACCGAGTATTGAACACCTGTTGCAATACAGAAATCATCAGGCTTATCTTGTTGTAGCATTAACCACTGCATCTCAACATAATCTTTTGCATGCCCCCAATCGCGTAGTGCGTTCATATTTCCTAGGTAGACACAATCCTGCAAACCCAAACTTATCCGTGCCATTGCACGTGTAATCTTACGTGTTACGAATGTTTCACCACGAATTGGGGATTCGTGATTAAACAAAATACCATTACAGGCATACATGCCATAGGCTTCACGATAATTGACTGTTATCCAATAAGCGTACAATTTTGCCGCGGCATAAGGTGAGCGCGGATAAAAAGGGGTCGTTTCTTTTTGCGGAATTTCTTGTACGTCACCATATAATTCAGATGTTGAAGCTTGGTAGTACTTGGTTGTCTTTTCCAGCCCTGCGACACGAATTGCTTCAAGAATTCGTAATGCACCCAGGCCAACCGTGTCAGCTGTATATTCAGGGCTTTCAAAAGATACGGCAACATGACTTTGCGCACCGAGATTATAAATTTCGTCCGGCCGCACTTCCTGAATAATACGAATTAGATTACTTGAATCACTCAAATCACCGTAATGAAGCACAAAGTTTCGGTTCTCAACATGCGGATCCTGATAGAGGTGATCAATACGATCAGTGTTAAAAGATGAAGCACGACGCTTGATGCCATGAACCTCATAGCCTTTCTTTAATAGAAATTCTGCTAAATAAGCGCCATCTTGGCCTGTAATTCCTGAAATAAGTGCTTTTTTTATCATGGTGCTTCCGATAATTCCTTACTATTGCCGTTATATTTTTTCAAGACGATGAATATTATCATATTTAGCTCATAAAACGCGTGGGTAAGGCACAAATTTTACTGCTTAATAAAGAACAAAAAGCAATCTCTATTTGAATTGAAACAAGGATACTGATTCACGCCACTCGCAAAGATGCTAAATTTCGTGCATTGAGCTTTTACCGGTTCACATCGCGAATATGTGCAATTTTATCTCTTATCTGCCCTGCTTCTTCAAATTCCAAATTTTGAGCGTGTTTGTACATTTCCTGCTCAAGCTTGGTAATTGTCTTCTCTAGTTGCGTTGGTGTCATTGCATTATATTCAATCATTTCCTCTGCCACTTTGGCATAGTGCTTAACACTGGTTTTTACATCAGAGTAGCCCGCCTGCATGACATCCATCACGGCCTTTTTAACACTTTTCGGCGTAATGTTGTGCGCTTTATTGTGAGCCTCTTGTTTTGCTCTACGTCGTTCTGTTTCATCAATGGCTTTTTTCATTGAGCCGGTAATCCGGTCAGCATACAAAATGGCCCTACCTTCTAGATTACGCGCCGCGCGTCCAATGGTTTGAATTAAAGAACGTTCAGAACGAAGGAAACCTTCTTTGTCTGCATCTAAAATTGCGACTAAAGACACTTCGGGCAAATCCAAACCTTCACGCAACAAGTTAATACCCACCAGTACATCGAACTCACCTAAGCGTAAATCACGTAATATTTCCATTCGCTCAACGGTATCAATATCAGAATGAAGATAACGCACACGCACGCCATGTTCTGCTAGATAATCTGTCAGATCTTCAGACATACGTTTTGTTAACGTTGTTACTAATACACGTTCATTTTTATCGGCACGAATTTTAACTTCCGATAAAAGATCATCCACCTGCGTCGCAACCGGTCTAATCTCGATCTCAGGGTCGGTTAAACCTGTTGGTCTCACCACTTGATCTATAATCTCTCCTGAGTGTTCTTTTTCATAGTCACCGGGTGTCGCGGACACATAAATCGTTTGGGGTGATATTCGCTCAAACTCGTCAAAACGCATTGGCCGGTTATCTAATGCGGATAAAAGACGAAACCCATATTCAACCAAAGTCTCTTTACGCGATCGATCGCCTTTATACATGGCACCAATTTGCGACACAGTGACATGTGATTCATCAATCACTAAAATCGCATCATCAGGCAAATAATCAAATAAGGTTGGGGGTGCTTCGCCAGGCTGACGGCCTGACAAGTAACGTGAGTAATTTTCAATCCCCGAGCAATAACCCAGTTCATTAATCATCTCAATATCAAATTGAGTACGCTGTTCAAGACGTTGCGCTTCAACTAATTTATTAACACTGCGCAATTGTTCTAGACGTTCTTTCAATTCATCTTTAATTTCTTCTATCGCATCTAACAATACTTGTCTTGGTGTAACGTAGTGCGTTTTAGGATATATGGTTAGTCGCTGTACTCGTCGTAATACTTCACCTGTTAGCGGATCAAAATAACTTAGTTGTTCAACTTCATCATCAAATAATTCAACACGCACTGCTTCTTTGTCTGAGTCCGCTGGAAAAATATCAATGACTTCACCGCGAACGCGATACGTTGCACGTCTTAGATCAACATCATTACGGGTATATTGTAATTCCGCCAAGCGACGTAAAATACTTCGCTGCGTAACAGGCTCACCTTTCACCAAATGCAATAACATCCCCATATATAATTTGGGATCGCCTAAGCCGTAAATTGCTGAAACGGAGGCCACTATGATGGTGTCTTTACGCTCTAAAATCGCCTTCGTTGCGGAAAGCCGCATTTGTTCAATATGTTCATTAATCGACGCATCTTTATCTATAAAAGTGTCTGAACTGGGAACGTAGGCTTCAGGCTGATAATAGTCATAGTAAGAAACAAAGTACTCAACAGCATTATTGGGAAAAAACTCCTTCATTTCACCGTAAAGTTGAGCAGCCAACGTTTTATTAGGTGCCATAATGATGGCCGGACGCTGTACTTCAGCAATAACGTTGGCAATACTGAAGGTTTTACCTGAACCGGTTACGCCAAGTAGCGTCATCCCAGATTCACCATTATTGAGGCCTTCCACCATCGCTTTAATTGCCGTCGGCTGATCGCCTGATGGGGTATACTCAGTTTCTAGTTCAAATTGTCGTGACATTGGCTCTATACATGGTTTTTAATACAGCGATGAAGTATATTACAGCCGGCTAAAATTCGCGCTGTCTATGTAATAATGGGCACATAAATCAGGAATAAGTCTTTTGGATATTAAGCTTTCTCAACGCGTTCAGCGCGTTAAACCATCATCAACCCTTGCCGTTGATGCACGTGCCAAGGCACTTCGTGCTGCAGGTGAAGATATCATCAACTTGGGCGCCGGCGAACCCGATTTTGACACGCCTCAGCACATTAAGGCGGCAGCAGCCCAAGCTATTGCTGACGGTCAAACAAAATATCCGCCTGTTGACGGCACAGCTAGCCTAAAACAAGCTGTTATCGATAAATTTAAGCGTGATAACGATCTTGAATACAAGCTTGATCAGATTTTAGTCTCTACAGGTGGCAAACAGAGTTTCTACAATCTTGCTCAGGCTATGCTTGATGAAGGTGATGAAGTCATTATTCCCGCGCCGTACTGGGTTTCGTACCCTGATATGGTGTTATTAGCAGACGGAAAGCCCGTTATCGTCAGCGCTGGAATTGAACAACATTTCAAGCTTCAACCAGCACAGCTTGAAGCGGCCATTACTGATAAAACTAGGTTACTGGTGTTAAATAGCCCCTCTAACCCAACGGGCGTTTCATACCGTCAAGACGAACTGAAGGCATTAGCGGAAGTGCTTTTACGTCATCCACACGTATTCATTGCAACAGATGATATGTATGAACATATTCTCTGGACCGATGAGCCTTTCTGCAACATTGTGACGGTGTGTCCTGAGCTATATAACCGCACTATCGTGCTAAATGGTGTGTCAAAAGCTTACTCAATGACCGGTTGGCGTATTGGTTATGCGGGGGGTCCGGCTGATCTTATTAAAGCGATGAAGAAAATACAGTCACAAAGTACCTCCGGTGCCTGCTCGATTGCACAGGCTGCAGCGCAAGCAGCGCTTGAAGGCCAGCAAAAATGTGTTGCGGATATGACTGACGCTTTCAAAGAACGTCATGATTGGCTCGTAGATGCATTAAATAGCTTGCCCGGTGTGACCTGCTTACCCTCCGATGGCACCTTCTACGCCTTCCCCGATATGCGTCAGGCCATGGAAGCATTGGGTTGTAGCGATGATATTGAATTCACCGCTAAATTACTTGATGAAGCCAAAGTCGCCCTCGTTCCAGGTTCTGCATTCGGCGCCCCGGGCCACATGCGCCTTTCCTATGCCACCAGCATGGAGATGCTTGAATCAGCGGTCAGTCGCATTAGCAATTTACTTAGGTAATTATAAGCCTCATCCTACAATCATTTGCTTGCCAACGTCGTATGATTGATTGTGTCCAAGGATTAGGACGCTTCAAATGGATGGGAGATGGATATGGATATCCACACTTTTCGTTTCCAGTTTGGCTTTACGCTGCTGGAAATGCTTATTACTTTAAGTATCAGCGCTATTTTAACTACCACAGCCATTCCAGCTTTTTACGAGCTGGTGCAGCGAAATCGTTTAACCACTGAAATCAACACTTTTGTCGGTCATTTACACTATACGCGCAGCGAAGCCGTTAAACGCGGAGTAAGAGCAGTGATGTGCCGAAGCACTGATGGTGAAAGCTGCGAACGCACCGCCGGCTGGGAAGAAGGCTGGATTATCTTTGCAGACTATAATGGGAATCGTGAATTAGACGGCCGTGATCAATTGTTGTTTGTCGAAAAAGGTGAAGAAAATGGGATCACCATCACCTCAGGCAGACGGCGACGGATTGTTTTCCAGAATACTGGTCAATCTCCCGGTAGTAATGGAACCTATGTGTTTTGTATCCCAGAATACCCTAAGTATGCAAAGGCTGTCATTATCTCAAATACAGGCAGGCCGAGAATTTCTACTGCACGCCCAGATGGAACTGATTTAGCGTGTGGAGATGGTTAAAATTATTAACCTGGGAAACCCAACAAAAAAGGCTAGCGAATACGCTAGCCTTTTACTTTGTATGGCTCCTCGGGACGGGCTCGAACCGCCGACCTAGTGATTAACAGTCACCCGCTCTACCAACTGAGCTACCGAGGAATTACAGAGGCGGTATGGTACTGAGGACCCCGTGTTGGGTCAAGCACCAAGTGCCTCTAATTGGGCGTTTTTACTAAGTTTTCTTGATTTTTTCAAAATTAATGACATTATCTTTGGCAAGTGACTCTGTCATCTCTGGAACTAGCTTTTTAATCAGTGACTTCAAGCTTTCTTCATCAAAAGACTGGCTTGCAGAATCCATTGCAGTGAAATCGGCAAGTAGCTCATCCCAATTTACAATTCGCGTTTTAGCCAGCAAAATCTTTTCATGCGTGGTTGCACTGAGCTGTTCTTGTTCATGAAACAACTCTTCATACAATTTTTCACCGGGGCGAAGTCCTGTGTACTTGATTTCAATATCCTCACCCGGCGTTTTACCTGAAAGAATAATCATCTGCTCAGCAAGATAGGCAATTTTCACGGGTTCACTCATATCAAGAACAAAAATCTCGCCACCCTCGCCCTGCACAGCCGCCTGCATAATCAACTGACAAGCCTCAGGGATAGTCATAAAGTACCGAGTGATTTCCGGGTGGGTAACGGTAACAGGACCACCCTTTGCTATCTGCTCTTTAAACAAGGGCACAACACTGCCTGCCGACCCCAATACATTACCAAACCGGACGGTGATGTAATTAGTTTTAGAGCGTTGATTAAGGTTCTGACAAAAGATTTCTGCAATACGTTTACTTGCACCCATATTATTGGTTGGGTTAACTGCTTTATCCGTCGAAATCATGACAAAACTATTACAACCATGCTTGTCAGCCGCCAAAGCCATGTTACGTGTTCCTAAAATATTATTACGCACTGCTTGTCTGGCTTGATTTTGTAATAGAGGTACATGCTTATAAGCTGCGGCATGAAAAATGACTTGCGGTTGATGTTCATTCATACAGTGCTCAATCGCGCTAGTATCACAAACATCACCTAGCACCGCATGAAACTCAGTTTTTTCACATAACCCAATCAACTCACGCTCAATTTGATATAGATTAAATTCACCTATTTCAAACACAACCAGCTTGGCAGGTTTATAGATTAATATTTGTCGGCATAGCTCTGAACCGATTGAACCACCAGCCCCTGTGACCATCACCACTTTACCAAACAAAGATTGGGTGATTGATTCCTTACTTAATGAAACAGCATCGCGACCTAGCAGATCATCAATGGATACTTCTCGCAAGGAGCTTACTGTAGCGCGACCAGAAATCAAATCGCCCACATTAGGCAGAGTTCTAAATGGTATGCCTGCCTTTTCACAGCTAGCGACAATTTTTTGCATCTGTGGCCCAGTCGCCGTCGCTGTAGCAATCACTGCTAAATCTGCTGCTTGTTTATGGACAATGTCAGGAAGATCTTCTATTCCTCCTACTACTGATAAACCGTGTAGCTTTGAACCTCGTAAGCGAGGGTCATCATCAAGGAATGCAATAGGCGCATACTCATTACCACGCAACATTTCACGAGCAACTAATTCACCTGCCTGACCTGCCCCAAGAATAACAACCCGCTTACTCCCCGTTGGCCCGTCATTACGCAATTGTCCATCGCGCCAAATTCGATATAACAACCGAGGTGATCCTAATAGAAAGATAAGCAGTAAAGGATATATCGCTAAAGATGAACGCGGAACGCCTTCGACACGATTAATTAAAAACAATACCGTCACAAGTAAGACTGAACTGATTGCAACAACTTTAATAATATTCCACAAATCAGGAATACTAGCGAATCGCCATAAGCCGCGATAAAGACCAAAACCGTAAGAAATAACTAAATGAATAGGCAATATAATTAAAAGCACTTGCCAATATGCAATACTTTCTAGCATTACAAGATTAAATTCAAAACGTAATAAATATGCGACAGTCCATGCGATGGTCGCCATCAACACATCATGCAGTATGATTGTTGTCGTTCGCTGAAACATGGAGAAGCTCATTGCTTATTACACCTTATAATAATCTTTGTACCATTTTACAAAATTCTCAATTCCCTGCTCAACTTTAATTTCTGGCTTATAATCAAATTCTCTTACCAAATCATCGACATTAGCATAAGTTGCAGGAACGTCACCATTTTGCAACGGCAACATATTCATTTCTGCTTTCTTGCCTAGACAATCTTCAAGTACTTTAATGTAATGCATCAGCTCAACAACATCGTTATTCCCAATATTATATAAACGATAAGGTGCATAACTTGTAGCTGAATCAGGGGTATCACCACTCCAATCCGGATTAGGTGTGGGCACACGGTCCAATACTCTAACAACCCCTTCAACAATGTCATCAATATATGTGAAGTCACGTCGGTGCTTGCCATGATTAAATACATCAATTGGCTTACCGGCAAGAATATTTTTAGTGAATAAAAACAAAGCCATATCTGGCCGTCCCCACGGGCCATAAACCGTAAAGAAACGCAGGCCCGTTGTTGGCAGCTTGAATAAATGGCTGTAAGAATGCGCCATTAATTCATTTGCCTTTTTCGAAGCAGCGTAAATACTAACCGGGTGATCGACATTGTCGTGAACTGAGAATGGCATATTCGTATTGGCACCATAGACTGAACTACTGGATGCATAGACAAGGTGCTCGACATCATTATGACGACAACCTTCAAGGATATTCACAAAACCAACAAGATTGGTGTCCACATAAGAATGTGGATTCTCTAGTGAGTAACGCACACCCGCTTGTGCGGCCAAGTTAACAACTCTGTCTGGTTTGTATTCTGTGAAAATTCTGGCCACAGCTTCACGATCTTCTATGCCAATTCGAACATCATGATAATTTTCATGCGATGTCGTTCTGGCGAGACGCGCTTTCTTTAAATTAACATCATAATAGTCATTAAGATTATCAACACCGACAACCTCATCACCACGCGCCAATAACCGTAAAGCTAAAGTAGAACCAATAAACCCTGCTGCACCTGTAATCAATACTCTCATCAAATCGTCTTCTATATAATTTAGTTACTACAAACTGCCATCTATCATGCTAGCCGGCAAAATATTTTTTATGTCATATATGACACATGTGTTTTTACCAAAAGCTTTTATATTATCTAAGCTCATCGCCCTGAATTCATCATGGGCTACTGCCATAATAATTGCATCATAGTTATTTTCCCTTGGGCTAGATACTGGCTGAATATCATATTCATGCTCTATCTCAACCGGATCACCCCATGGCTCATACACATCAACAATAACGTTCCTTAATTTAAGTGCTTCGATCATATCAATCACACGCGTATTTCTAACGTCTGGACAGTTTTCCTTAAAAGTAAAACCCATGATTAATACTCTGGCATTATTAACATTAATCGCTTTTTCAGCCATGAGGTTGATTACTTGATCAACAACATACAAACCCATGCCATCATTAATTTCTCTACCTGATAGGATGATTTTCGGGTCAAAGCCCACTTCTTGAGCCTTATGCGTCAAGTAGTATGGATCAACACCTATACAATGTCCTCCAACTAGGCCGGGCCGAAAAGGTAGAAAATTCCATTTGGTTCCTGCTGCTTCAAGCACTTCGATTGTATTGATGCCTAATTTATTAAAAAGCATCGCCAGCTCGTTAATCAATGCAATATTAACGTCCCTTTGAGTATTTTCAATCACCTTTGCAGCTTCAGCGACGCGGATAGAACTTGCTTTATATGTGCCTGCCGTAATAATTGAAGCGTACAATGAATCAATGAAATCAACCGCCTCTGGAGTAGAACCTGAGGTTACTTTTTTTATCGTAGGTAACCTATGCTGTTTATCTCCGGGGTTAATACGCTCTGGACTATAGCCAACAAAGAAATCATTATTGAGAGTAAGACCAGATTCCTTCTGTAAAATAGGCACACACACATCTTCGGTTACACCAGGATATACCGTCGATTCATATACCACGTAATCACCCTGGCAAAGAACCTTCCCGACTGTTTTACTCGAGCTATGTAGCGCACTCAAGTTTGGTTTTTTGTGTTCATCAACAGGGGTTGGAACGGTAACGATATAAAAATTACATTTTTCTATATCATTTTCATCGGCTGTGCAATTGAGTAAAGACGCTTGTCGTAATTCACCTTGCTCAACTTCATTTGTTTTGTCTACGCCACTATTGAGTTCTTCGATTCGAGATGAATTTAAATCAAAACCAATTGTCTGGAATTTTTTTCCAAACTCAACTGCTAGAGGTAGGCCCACATAACCTAGGCCAATGATACCAATACAAATATTTTTTTCGTTTATCATAATTCAGAGGTTGCTACGAAAGCATAACAGTCGAAATATCCGCCTCAAATCGGGCGGGGCCAATGATATGGCATATTAGTACTTAATTCCATAATATGAGGGAAATACTTCAATAAATACAGAAAGTTATATTTATCACGGAATTAATTAGATACCGCTTAGCCTAAATTGTATTTTTGACAGACAATCGAGTGGCATACCGCATCAGAAACACATATAAGAAAGCAAGCATGATAATGAACAGAATCTGCATTTCGAAGCTAGCGTTATATGAAATTATCGCAATTACTGAGCAAAGTAGCATTAATGCATATTCAAAATTGACTAACTTTTTTCTGTCTAACCCAGACTCAGCGATCAACTGATAATAATGGCTCTTATGGGCATCCCAGAACCTCTCCCACTTTATTATTCGATTAATTAATGTAGTCGTAGCATCTACAATAAAAGGTGAAAAAATAACCAAGGAGATCCATATAGGTATAGTTCCATTTAGATGTGCCCATATAGAGAGTATTGCTGCAAGAAAACCTAATGACGATGAACCACTATCCCCCATAAAAATCCTGGCTGGAGGATAATTCCAGACTAGAAAGCCAAGAGAAGATGATGCGACAATCAACCCAGAAATCGCAAAACCAACTTCCCCTTCCACAAAACCGATAATTGCAAACGTACCAAAACCAAACACAGCCATCCCACCTGCCAAACCGTCGATTCCATCCATAAAGTTGTAGAGATTAACCATCCAAACTATATATACAATCGTCACAAAAATAGACGCTGCCATGGGTATCAACGTAAGCAATGGGAACGCAGATATATCAATAATAAAACCAGCATAAACCACAATTGACGAAGCCAACAATTGCACAAGCATTCTTAACATGCTGCTTAATGAAAAAATATCATCAAGAAATGATATCGAAGCAATCATTAACAACCCAGCTGCTGCGTAGTACATTTCTCTGGCAAGTGTGAAATTTATTAAACCGATCACAAAAGCAACCACTAAACCAAATAAAATCCCAATACCGCCTAACCTAGAAACAGGCGTCGTATGTAATGAACGATGGTTAGGTTTATCGAGGACAGATACTCGAGAAGGTAAGCGAAGAATAAAATAGATTAAAATGCATGACGACATAAAAGCTGTGAGTGGAATTAATAAATAATTCATACTATCGCTACTGCTTAGCACTCATATTTAGATGCGTATCAACCATTTCATGCATACCTTCCTGGATACTGTATGGCGGCGTCCAGCCAAGTGTTTTTTTAGTTTCACTCATATCAACCTGCAAAGATCCATACAAGCGCTCATAAATACTTTTTTTACCTAATGCGCTGGTCGCTATTTGCATTAGTCCAGGGGGGACTCTGAATAAGCGTGGAGTAATTCCTAGTGATAAAGCTATTAACTCAAGAAGTTCAGTAGTGGATAAATCATGACCATCTGATACCAGAAACGTCTTACCTGCAGCGTTGTTATTTTCAAGGCAATGACAAATAAGGTCATTCAGATTACGAACATTTAGGAGGCTTCTCAAATTACATATTTTATTTAGAGGCAATGGCAATCCCGTTGATACGACCTTCATCAAAGAACTTAAATTACCTTTTACTCCTGGTCCATACATAAGCACAGGTCTTAAAATCGTGACGTCCATATTTGAAACATCGTTGATTTTCATCAACTCACATTCTGCTTCCCATTTTGAAACCGCATAGGCATCTACTGGGTGTGGCTCAGAATTAATGCTATACGGTACGCCATCAGTGCTGTCTCCATTGACCTTTATAGTGCTCAGGTAAATGAATTTTTTTACACCTTCGCTTGCTGCCATAGCTGCAATACGAATCGTCGATTCCGTATTAACATGTCGATACTCTTCAATATCATTAGAGTTCTTTACATGTACCTTTGCCGCTAAATGAATGACAGCGTAAGCTTTACAAAAGTATTCTCTGAATATATCCAAATTCATAATATCAGAGAACAACAATCGATGAACGTTTGAAGGTAATTTTGAATCATTACTACGAACTAACCCGTAAACTCTATAACCTCGACTAATTAAGTCTTCGCACAACAGCTTTCCAACAAAACCGTTCGCCCCAGTAATAATCACACTATTACTCATTAATATTTACTACTTTCTCCAGACAGTTCTATTAATATAGCCAGTATAACTGTGAATTATTTTAATCATTTTCTTTGATACATTATTTACGTCATAGTCATCTACAATTTTAAAAGCACGCGAGCTTTCATTGTGCAGATCTAGAGTAATAGAAATAGAGTTTAGAACACTATCAGCTTTCAAGTCAGACATTATAAGAACGCCCTCGTCCATCCCTTCTGGGCGCTCATGTGCTTGCCTGATGGTAATGGCAGGAAGATTAAGTATTGTCGATTCCTCAGTTATCGTACCGCTATCAGAAATAATGCACAGCGATTCTTTTTGAAGCTTGACATAGTCAAAGAAACCCATTGGTTTCACAAACCTTACCAGTTTATGTAGATCAACCTTATCAAGCTCTTCAAGCCTTATTTTGGTTCTTGGATGTGTCGAAACGATTATTGGCAGTTTATATTTTTCTGCTATCGCCGATAAAGATTCTAAAAGATCATTGAAATTATCTGGATTGTCTACATTTTCCTCCCTGTGAATGCTGACAATAAAAAACTCTCTTTTAGATAAACTCATCTTGTTGAGGACATCTGAATTATCAATCTCACTTGCATGACAATCTAATATTTCTTTCATTGGTGAACCTGTCTTAATGACAGTCTCAGGCCTAATTCCTTCGTCTATTAAGTACCTTCTTGCATGCTCAGTGTAAGTTAAATTTATATCACTGGTATGGTCTACAATACGCCGGTTAATTTCTTCTGGTACTCGCTCATCAAAACTTCGGTTGCCCGCCTCCATATGGAAAATAGGTATTTTCCTACGTTTTGCTGATATAACAGATAGACAGCTATTCGTATCTCCTAACACTAAAATTGCATCCGGTTGCTCTTTGCTAAATATTTCATCACTCGCAGCGATAATATTACCAATAGTCTGGGCGGCTGATCCCTGTGCAGCATCAAGATAATAATCTGGTTTTCTTACACCTAATTCCTTAAAAAAAATTTCATTCAATTCATAATCGTAGTTCTGGCCGGTATGAACCAGCTTATGATCACAATGTTTATCAAGCTCAACTATTACTCTACTCAATTTAATAAGTTCTGGTCTTGTTCCAACAACTGTCATTACTTTAAGCATTCAGTTCTTCCTTAATGAAATCTAGCTTCATCAAAAGTGTCTTAATCTGCTCTACGTTAAGACGGTTAGTGCTGTGCGACGTGTAGTCTTCTGCATGCGAAATAACTTCATCACCATCACTAAAGTACTTGGCATAATTAAGATCACGATTATCCGCAGGAATACGATAATAGTCCCCCATATCCTCAGCATGCGCCATTTCTTCTCGTGATATCAGTGATTCATATAATTTCTCACCATGGCGAGTACCAATAATACGAGCTTCTTCCTTGCCACCAAACATCTCTGTAAGTGCTTGTGCTAAATCAGCAACCGTTGATGCTGGTGCCTTCTGAACAAAGATGTCGCCTTGTTCACCATGTTCAAATGCGTAAAGCACTAAATCGACAGAATCTTCCAGTGACATCAAGAAACGGGTCATATTTGGATCGGTTACCGTTAACGCTTTACCTTCTTTAATTTGTGATATAAATAAAGGTATAACTGAACCACGTGATGCCATCACATTTCCATATCGGGTAGCACAGAGCACTGTTTCTCCCACAGATTGCATGCGAGATTTGGCTACCATTAGCTTTTCAGACATAGCCTTGGAAATACCCATAGCATTAATTGGATATACAGCTTTATCTGTACTAAGAACAATAACTTTTTTAACGCCACAGGATGTCGCAGCATTCATTACATTCTCAGTACCCTCAATATTCGTTTTAACCGCCTCCATTGGATAAAATTCACACGACGGAACCTGTTTCAATGCGGCAGCGTGAAATACATAGTCAACTCCACTCATTGCATAATAAATACTGTTGTAATCTCTTACATCACCGATATAAAATTTGAGCTTTGGATGATTCAAAGCAATACGCATTTCTTCTTGTTTTTTTTCATCGCGACTAAAAATACGAATCTCACGTACATCAGTTGAGAGAAATCGTTTCAGAACCGTGTTACCGAAAGAACCCGTACCACCGGTAATCATTAAAACTTTATCTTTAAACATGACTGTATCCTAGACTAATTATAACTATGCATTGACTTGATCAAATCTGGCCATTCCGGGGCAACATAACCCGTTGCTTCACGAAATTTATCGGCATTCAGCGATCTATTTATTTTTAGGGAATCGTCGTACTCAATATCAATATTTTTATTATATTCTGTAGCGATCAATTCTAATAAATCATACTTTGAAATGGCTGGACCTGCGACGTGATAAAGACCTGATAAATGCTCATTTGGAATAACATAGTCACGAATAACCCCAGCCAAGGTCACAGTTGGCAAGCCTGAAAATATAGCCTGCGCATATCCCTTGCACTTATTTTGTTGAGATAAGAACCATTCCAGCAATCCGTTCTTTGTCTGAGCTTCATGTCCAATTATTGACGTGCGAAGCGTAATAGCATTTGGCGAATGCAACTCTCCTAAGTACTTTGATAGGCCATAAAGGTCCGTAGCATCGGCAATATCATCTTCTTTATAATTGCCTTTATCCCCTGCGAATACACAATCAGTACTTATATGGATTACACGTGAATTAATATCTTTACATATTTTTTCTAACCTATGAGGGAGAACCGAATTAATAGGAATTACTACTAGCGGATTATCTGAATCAGTAATGTTTTTAGTTACTCCAATGCAATTAATTATTACGTCAGGCTGTAATTTTACAATAATTTCTTCCATGCTGTTCGTGTTTGAAATATCGACGCCTGAGATAATACTGCCTGCTAAACTATCCGGAAATTGGTTAATAGTGGTGCTTGACCTTACTGTTCCTGACACATGACAGTCTTTTTTTTCACTCAGCACTCGCAACATAGTTCTACCGAGCATGCCGCTTGCACCCAATACTAGTACATCCATCAGTGTGATTTCCTAATGCTGTCTATCATCCAATCATCTAATTTATTAATTAAAATGTTACGATCAAAATAATTATTGTAATATTCTAGCGCATTTTTCCCCATTCGAGTTCTTTCTTTCATATCAAGACCAGCCATTTTAATAACCGCACTCGCTAATTCATTTGGACTTTCAGCTCCAACGGCAATTCCAGCATCCGCCTCCTCTACCGTTCGTGCTCCTTCACCATCTAGCGCTGCAACTATTGGTTTAGCACAAGCCATATATGATTGTACTTTGGCAGGGATCGTTAAAGAAAAGATAGGCTCTTTCTTCAGGCTAACAAGCATAACATCAGCACGTGAGAAAAATTCTGGCATTAATTCAATAGGATATCTCCCTAACAAATGGAAGTTATTTTCCAGGCCCCTTGTCACGATTTCTTTTTTCAGCCAATTGAATTGCCTGCCATCACCCACTATCACCCAATGTATATCTTTATTATTCATGGTCAGTTCTGCAGCAGACAAAATCGTGGAGAAATCCTGAGCTATACCAATATTCCCAGCAAACATGATAATAAAACCTTCAGGAAGATCAATCGGTACGCGTGAATCCTTGTTGGCAATCGGCCTGTATAATTCTTCAGCCGAATTAGGGAAGTATTTAATTCTACTATCTTCAATACCAAATGATTTTATGCTTTCAGAAAAAGAGTTAGACTGAATAAGTATTTGATTACAGCCATTGTATATCCAACCAACTAATGAGCGCACAATCCTAATAATATATTTATTCGACGTTGTTTTAGTGGCAACAAGACTTTCTGGCCAAAGATCTTGTACCCAAAAGAAGATAGGTGCTTTCTTCATCCAACCAAGAAGCCTAGCAGGAATGCCTACAGTAACTGGTGATGGCTCATAAACGAAGATAACGTCATATTTCCCTCTACAATATATTGGTGCAAGCAGAACACTAAATAATACAAAAGAAATATAGTTGGCAATGAGCCGCACAAAACCACCTGCACCTCTAGAGATCACAGGTACTCTACGTACAGTCACACCACCATGATTTTCATAATTTTTACCGAAAAAACCATATCCATCAAAGAATTTTCCATCAGGATAATTAGGCATTCCGGTTAATACAGTAACCTCGTGCCCTTTATCATATAAGCCCGCGACAATGTCATTTATACGAAAGTTCTCAGGCCAGTAATATTGTGTAACAACAAGTATCTTCATTTATATTTACTGCGATGACTGCAACAAACTTGAGTAAAGTTCAATATATCTGCGTATCACTATTTGCCATGTGAAATTCTGTGATATATGAATTTCCAATTTTTTACCCATACCAATTAGGCACTCACTGCCACCAATTATGTCATGTAAGCCATTAAATATTCCATCAACTGTTGCTGGGCATATTTTACCACCACCTATTTTATCAACCTGTTCAAACCCGCATTGATCGGTCATGAGTACTGGTGTTGCAGAAATACCTGCTTCAAGTACGACAATTGACATAGCTTCCTGGCGAGATGGGATTACCAACAAATCAGCAGCATGATACGCGGCTGACTTCTCATCACCACCCACATAACCAATGAAATGCACACGATCCTGTAAACCTTTGGTATCAGCTTTTTTTACTAACGAATCCAAAAGCCCACCATCTGGTCCCGCAAATACTAGGTGCCACTCAGACCAGTCTGCCTGTACACGACAGAAGGCATCCAATAAGATATCAGGACCTTTTATTAGGTTGAGACGCCCCAGAAAAAGTATGAATTTCTTTTTCGCAAGCCCATGCTTCTTTCGGAACTGTTCAGCACCCTTATCTGGGAAGTCAGATGGATTTATACCATTTGGTATCACAGTGATTTTGTCACAATTAATACCATAAGGTGTAAATTGACTCTTTTCTTCCTCAGTTATTGCGATCCATGCAGAAGCATTATGAATAATTTTTTTTCCAATTAGCCAATTATAGATTTTTTTTATTATTCGTGAGCGTCCAAAAATTGGTAATGCTCCAGCAGGACAAACGACATACGGTTTCGACAATGACATTGCCGCCATATACACAAGCATATTCAATAAAGACCAGTGCCCCATTAGGTGTATGATATCTGCCTTCGACACTTCTAGCTTGATCGATTTATAACTAACTAACGGAATAAAATATCGATTGAATAAGCTTCGACAAGAAACCAAGCGAATATCTGATAGCCCAGAAACAAATGCTTCATCTAAACCTTTGTTCCAGGATAATATTGTGCATTCTAGACCAGATTCATTAAGCGCTCGACTTATTTGCATCGTGCGTTCAGCTGTACCACCACCAGAAACCGGGTCAAGCAAATCATTTACATTAAGAATATTCACTTAATTATTGGGATTATGCTCAATCATTTCGCTTTTGTACCATGCCACAAAATTACTTAACTCTGAATCAAGAGTTGCAACATGCTTAAATCCAGCATCAACAATCTTTTGTGAATCATACACCTGGTAAGGATTACTTGAATCACGCCCCAGTAGTCGCAGAAGCCATGACAAAATTATCAGTGGTATTTTAATTCGAGGTAGCCTATACACATCACCAACAAATTTTTCATGTAAGTAATCTTCTACGTACTTGAAATTATTACTAGGCTCATTGTCTTCAGATATAATAAATGTTTCACCATTAATAGTATCCGCGTCTGCTTGTATAACGAATACGATAGCCGCGGTTACATTGTTAACGCTTACAAGATTAAGCTTTCTCGTGCTGAACAAGCAAGACCTTAAATAATTCAGTATCTTATTCCCTTTTCTCAGGCTCATTATTAATTTAATTAGAGCCTGACCATCAGCACCAAATACAGCTGTAGGTCTGAGATTAACAAATTCATAATTTCCTTTTGATTCCTTAAAGAACATGTCTTCAATAAGTAACTTTGTTACACCATACTCACTGCGAGGGTTACATAATGTATTTTCATTGATAACATCATTGTTTACACGCCCGAATACTGCCGCAGTGCTACAGTGTATTAAGCGCTTAATTTGGTGCTCCTTGCAGATATTAATAAGGTTCGCTACTGCAGCTATATTTTGCTCACTAGTCGAATTATAACTATATGCTAAATTAATGACGGTACAGCCTGGTGTTAGGAATTTTTTTAAGGACTCTGGTTTAGTAAGATCGCCCTTAACTTGTTCTATATTTGGAGATTTCAGAATATTATCCGAATGCTTTCTTACTAATAGGCGAAGGGAAATATTACTATTTCGCGACAAGGCACTAACAAGGCTCTTCCCTATAAAGCCATTCGCCCCTGTTATAGCGACGATGTGTTTATTATCAGATGATGAAGTCATTTTTAAATAATAAGACACATAGTGTCTCAACCATCCTGTTTACGGTAATAATAGACCATCGAAATTTCATCATTTGAGTAAATATCTAGTGATAGAAAACCCCGCTCCTTAAGCAAACGATCACATTTCTTTGTGTCACATAAATCATGATGAAGTTCAAACACTAATCGCGGTTGTGAAGCCAAAAGATCGCAATATGATTTAATAAAGTCTTCTTCGGCACCTTCGATATCACATTTAATTAAATCAAATTTTGTTGTAGCTAATTTCTCATCGAGATTATAATAATCCACCTTCACACGTTTCCCATTACGCTTTGCATTAGCAATACTATTGTAACCGTAGTTATATTCTGTGGATATAAAGTCTGCACCCTCTTTTTTACCCACTAAGCCATTAATTACTTCATACTTACCTATTATGTCTGCGTTATTTTCTAATCTGAAAACTGACTCATCAGCAACAAACTTGGTCCCTTCTAGCATTGTAATATTTACATTTTTTTCGTGAGCAATTTCTGGGTATTGTCCAATAAGAATATCTGCGAACCTGTGCGCAAAAAAACCAACATTTGACCCCAGGTCTAATAGGTTGATTTTTTCAGATGAGGTATTGATCGCATCATGGATTGCCTTGTCGTAAAAACCATCAACAAACAATTCTGAATATGTTGAAAAATCTGCTGGTCGCCTGACCACAACCCTGACACCAGATGTTAATGTATGATTAAAACGAAAATAATCGCCTATCATACCTCTTATTCGATCTTTCACCCCTGTCGGGAGAATTTTTGTTACTAGCTCACTAAATTTATGCATTTTCGTACTCTATATATGTTTTATTTTAAGCATTAATTGTTAATTCATGGATTCTAACTGCAGATTCATACAAGTCTTCGTAACGAGGACCTACATTGACAAGTGAAAAGTTTTCTTCCGCGAGTCGCTGAGCTCGCTCACCTACTGCCAAACATTCGTTATTATTTCTAAGTAATTCTATGAAAATATCAGCGCATTCTGCAGAGGATTGATATATAAACCCTTCTTCACCATTAATTATTGGTATAGCCTCATATGCTATCTCAGTGCCAACTACAGGCAAACCTAAACCCATAGCCTGTATTACGCGTGTTTTTATGCCTGTACCAGCAAGATCCGGAGCCAAGATAACGTCGGCTTGGATGAGGAAATCTCGGTAATTATCAACCCAGGTAATAAACTCTGCATTGACTGCCTTATTGATTAGCTCTTTCAGTGGCTCATTAGCATTCTGCCCAAGTATCAAAAACTTAACCTCTGGTAAGGCATTCGTGATCAAAGGGTATGAATTAACTAAAAACTCCTCCAGACCACGTGCGATTGATGAATTACCAAAATTCCCAGTACAAATAATGGTCTTACTACTCCCGCTGCACCTGGACGAAATGCTGTTTAGACTAATAAATTCGTCATCAATTGTAATTGGTATAACATTAATATCAATTAATGGATTATTATCATTCAGATATTTCGCGTCAATTGGTGACACAACATGAACCTTTGTAAAACGTGGATAATGTTTTATTTCATACCTTTTTAAAAGCATAGACGATATCAATAATGATATTTTTCTTGTTATTCGTTCTTCTTGTTCAGCCATTCTTAAGTAAGATAGAGATGTAGCATCATTTGGGGAATGCACTGATGCCAAGTGAGTACCTTGTGGTAAATATTGAGCCATGTTTATAATATCATAATGTACAACGTCATAATTATTCACGCGCAACAACTCTGACAAAACACCGGAAAATTCACTACTAGAATATTTTGAAAATGATGGAGGCAACATCCTCATTAACGCCCAGACCATTTTTATCCATTTTTTAATCCCTGTTAGACATTTAACAACACCTAACACCTTTACATTTGGCAACTTAGCAACTAAAGCATTAATCTGATCTGAATCAACTTCACCAAAACACAGCAAATCACATTTATGCCTCATGGATAAGTATGACAACTCGTTGAACACTTTAGAGCGACCACCAGTTGATGGCGGATAAGGAAATTCAGGCAGTAAGAACAATATTTGCATTGTAGTATTTTATAAATCGTATATTCGGGACTATATGCATAAAGAATCTTTTACTTAGAAATATTTTTCTCTGCATTTACCATCATAGTTGCAACATCTTTCATAGTATAAGTCGCAGACCACCCAAGAACCTTGTTTGCCTTCGCAGGCAAGGCTCTACCAACCATTAAATCGACTGGGCGCAATAATGATGATTCTGAATCAACGTGCTCTTGCCAGTCTAACCCTACTTCATGAAAAACCACTTTTATGAAATCTTTTAGGCTATTGCTTTCTCCAGTAGCAATAACGAAATCTTCTGGAACATCACGCTGCAACATTAACCACATTGCTTCAATATATTCAGGAGCCCAACCCCAATCACGAATTATGTCAATATTACCTAATTGAAGTTTTTCATCATGCCCTGCTGCTATTCTACATGCACTTGCAACGATTTTTTTTGTCACAAATCTTTCGGGGCGCAACGGGGATTCATGGTTAAATAAAATTCCAGTACACGCAAAAATATTGTAGGCTTTGCGATAGGTTGACACGTGCCAATATGCTGCTGATTTTGCTACTGCATAAGGGCTTTGCGGACTAAAAGGTGTATCTTCTGTAGCGGCCAGCTTCCCTATATCACCAAAACACTCACTCGAACCAGCGCTGTACAATCGGATATTTTTTTCACTAAACCGTATTGCTTCAAGTAAATTTAATGTCCCAACACCGATACTCTCCATCGCTTCTAGTGGCTGATCAAATGATAGCCCGACAGAGCTTTGCCCCGCGAGGTTATATACCTCATCAGGTGATATATTAATCAAGGATTGGAGTACGCTTCTAAAGTCGTTAATGGCAACTGAACTTAACGTCACCTGGTTACGAATTCCAAGCAAGTCGAGGTTGCTGAAGGTTGACGCATCTACATCACGTGAAGTTCCAAAAACTTCGTATCCTTTATCCAGCAGGAACTGCGCCAAGTACGCACCATCCTGACCTGAAATACCGTATATTAGAGCTCTCGTCATTATATGATCATGCCAACGTCAAATTTTTACTGCTATTCTTAAATATTCGTTTCATTACAAGCTCACAACCAGTAATACAAGCTATACCAACTATAATCATATATAACATTGAATCGATTGTGCCCTCTGTAATAGCAATAAAAATCATCCATAAAAAAAACACCTGCACAACAGGGGAACACATGAGATCTAATTTTTTGAGCCAGGACCACAATGTAACTGCAAAGATAGAAACAAGTATGGCTCCAATAACAACTAAGGGTACACCCCCAACAATATAAAACCAGCCCAAGTAACTAGGTGCGGCTAATGTTACAGACGTTTCTGGTATTTGATATACAACATTTGTTACATAACCAGCCATTCCATTGCCCTGACCAAGGATAGACAAGCTTTCCATTCCTAATGGTTTAGCCCCAAGACCTAATATTGACACTATAGCCTCTATGCCAGGTATTCTAAAAAAGACGAACTCAAAACCGCTAAGCAAGGACGTGTAACCACCATTAAAAACGGCACCAATAGCACTGTTCATTGCATCTACAGTCGGTGCATCTCCGATTGTTCTATGATACCTATACTGTGTAATAAAAGGAATCATTAGCATGGCAGAAATAAGAGCCAAACCAAGAAATACTTTTTCTCTTCTGTAAAACCTTATGCCACCAACCACCATCAAGAATAATACAAGCAAAACACATAACAACAAACCACTACGACTATTACGTATAAGCATGTCTGAAATACCGTGTCCTAATAACAATAGCAGACCAATTCGAGAAACAATCAAATGTTTGCTTGCATCAGCGAGATAAATTAAAAGCAACAACAAAAGTGGTATAACAACTAGGCGTGAATAAAAAATCACACCATTCAAGCGAAAAGGTAAAGGTTCGGCCACCTTGCTACCCATTTCACCTATGTGATAATTGTAAGCCAAGTAACCCAATACCAGCATTATTATTGGTATAACCAATAAAAGCGACTTTGCACTTTGCCAATAGGCTTCTCTGCCTGTTATTTCTTTGGCGCTTCTTTCTTTAAAAGAGTTGATATAATGTAAAACAGAAATTGATATACATGTGGCCGCGAAAAAGAGCACTGCCATCTTAAAACCATTAAACAACGCCATTTTATTTTGAACAATAGCGTAAGCAGTTGTATGTAACATTATTTTTACAGGTAATGGTTCTATAACTATCCAGTAGAACCTAATAAAATAAACCACCAATATGGTTACTATTACCATCCATATAGCGGAATTACGAGAATTAAATTCTTTTACTCTTAGTAATAATACAGCGCACGAAAAAAAAGCGATTGCATTATAAACAAAATACTCAATGTGAATTTCCTGATAATATCTAGCTGTAAGCCCGTAACCTAAAATAAAAACAAATAATGCCAGCCACCTTAGGTAGTTGGTATTTCCGTATGTTGACAGTGATTTCTTCATTCGATAATTATGAGACAAGCTATGCTGTAATACCTGATATACGACTAGCCCTGCAACGGCCTTTTAAGGGGTTTTTTATTGAAATATGCAATTAGCTCATTACGCACATAAGCTGAACTTAAAGCTGACACAATCACAGACACCACCAATGACATTGCCAGGAACACAAACCAATCTAGTCGATCAAAATAGTTATCGGGTTTAAAATAAAAGCTGAGTAGATAGACGGCTACTGTTCCCATTATTGGCAGCAGTATATCTGCAAAAAACCACCTCATGAATTCGCTTCTCATAAGTGCCTGATGCATATAGATAACTGATGAAGCCAGATACAATGCGTTAACCAATACCCACGCCCAAGCCACACCAGTTAAGCCCTTTGTTTGCAAGACTGTTATTGCTATAAAAACTAATATAGGAACAATAATCACATGAATTAATACTAAGAACCGTATTCGCCCATGAGCCACCTGGACCTGATAAGGTAAACTACTCAAGCCACTGATAAAAAACCCAATTGCTAATACTGAGAGTATCGGCCCCGTGTTAGAGGCCAGATCGAGATTACCTGACCATAAGAAAACTACGCCAGTCGCATAAAAGAATAACAGTAGCGAAACTGGAGCAGATAGTATCGTTACAAGTTGTGACATTTTATGATAAAGAGAAATAATCTCAGCATCGTTTTCATTAGTAACATAACCTACCAATTTCGGGTATATAGCTTGCGTCACAGGAACAACAATCATAAATATAATTCCTGCTGCGGTTGCGGCAAGCGAATAATAACCAAAGTCTTCAAGTGATAGGAATTTGGAAACCAGTATTTTATCAGTCTGAAAAAACATCATTGCCAGTAACGTAACTGCCATCATGCCTCCTGCAAACTTCCAAACACCTAAGAAGCTTGTATAAGAGAACCTTACGTTTGAGTTTTTCTTCGGCAACGTTGCATGCACCTTCATGCTAAACGCAATCGTAATGACTAAAGAGACAATCAACTGCCATAAGAAAAATGAATTTATACTTGGTGAAATGAACTCTAGCACGATGATAGCACCACCATATCTTAGTGTAGCTAATATGCTATTTACAACGTTATACCAAACCTGCTTTTCAAGCCCGAACAGGGCGCCTCTATAAATGCCTTCGCAGAAACGCATAGCAATAATTAACGCCATAATACCGATTGATTGTTCAACTATTTGTATCGGTAGTTTATCTACGTTAAGCCAGCTATTCGCAAGGTAGCCAGACATATTCCATAATGCCAGGAAAATTACAGATGCAATCGCTAAGCACATTATTTCAAGTGTTCTAAGTAACTGCCATATCGATTGACCACTGTGCGCACCAGCCTTGAATCTCGCCATTTCACGGTTAAGTGTTGGCGTCATTCCAGCATCTAATAGCACTAATAAGGTTTGCAGGACCACGAATAACCCGATCAAGCCATATGCTTCAACTCCAAGGTAGTCTATGTAAACAGGCAGAAAGGCTATTGCCATAAGCCCAGTCCATAACTGCCCGAAATAATTAGCTATTATATTACGTTTTACTACAGTCATTACCTGACGTTTCTTCTAAAAATCAAACCAGCTATATAATTTGCTATCCATGCAACGTAAAAGATATTCATACGGATAAAGCTGCGGCCACTTAATTTCACAAAATAAAGCCTGGCACGATAATCGCCAATAATGTTTTTTATGAATTCTCGTGGAGTAAACTCGGCTGAATGAAAGATATCCAGGTAACATACTGCATCCAAGTTCACCATTAACTTTACACCTCTATCTCTTAGAAGGTATGAATGAATACTGTCTTCACAATATGCCTTGCCCTTATACGGAAAATAATTTTCAGTAATTAGATTATGCTTTTTATGCATTATACAACCACCAGCCAACCATTCCGTTTCGATCTCTGTATCTATATTGGTCTCGCGATCAACACCAATAGCGCTACCAGATTTATCAACCCTTCCCTGCTGATATCCTGCACTGCCATTCATAAGCCAGTAATAAATTTTATCAAAAAGAAGGGAGCGCTTTGGTTTCGTGTATATTGATTTGTTTGTTTCAATATTGATTAAAGCGGGAGAAACAGCAATATTTCCAGTGTTGCTGGTATGTGTTTTTATTAGCTCTTCAACACATTTTTTTTCTACATAAATATCGTCATCTATTTGCATAACGTAATCGTTTTTCGCTGTGGAAAAACCTACCGCACGCTGTGCCACTTGGCCTCGACACATTGTGATAATCAGTGAAACATTCTTGGCTAAAGGAACAACATACTCAGCCGCCTCCTTTTGTGGCATGCAAATCAATATTTCATCAGGAATAACCGTGCCTGCATTAAGACATTCAATCGTTTTTGAGACCGTATCGCCACCAAGGGTAGCCATAACTACTGAAATTTTATTATCCATAAGTTTATTCAGATTGTTTCAACCCGAACTATTGCTAGCCATCTATCAACATGTCTTTCCAAAGAGGTAATTCTTTGTTAAGCCAAAAAAAATCACTAACATTATAAGTGATAAAATGTTCGTTTGTTGAAACTAGTGATTCAATCAGCTCTTCACTATTGGCAACAAATCGCACACCATCGACACCACGTGCTGGGCTATGGTTAAAGTCTGAATCGTCAAGGTAAACAATTGTTCGGACTCCATAAAGTACGGCATCCAAACCACCTGATGTTGTATTGCTTGAAAAAGCAACATCAAAGTCATTCAAGATATCATTTAATGGTTCATAGGTAATAGCAAAGTCCAGGTTCGGAAATAAATTCTTATCTACTGGACATGATGGGTGTGGTTTTAAAGAAACAATTATGTCTTTACCAGATTGTGCAGTAGCTTCCTCTACACAACGAATCATTTTATATGTCTGATCAGTTGAAAAATCACCAATAATAAGCATCTTTAGCGACTTTAACTTGTCTGGATTGCTCGAGTATTTTTCACTTCTTTCTATACTTTCGTTATTGCAAGATGCTAATAAATATTGATAGCGTAACGCTTCAACTTTACGCATTCTGTCAACTGGGTAACCTGCCTTAATAAATTCCTGCCATGCCTGATTACCATTTACTGCCAAATAATTAGGAATTGGTTTTCGCAAATATTTATTGTCCTCTATCACACGTATATCATCGAAATTATTAAGAGCCCAAAATCTTACTGTAGAATGTGGCACACCAATTATTTCTCCATGACCGTGCTTTTTCCATGCAAAGATTAGTGCTGCCTCCCACCCCTGGTTTTCCCACAAATAAAGTCCTTTTTTATGATACGGCATATCTTTAAGCGCAGCATCAAAAAGCTCAACCCAAAGGCAGTTTGTGATTGAGCTTGATCCAATTAGTGAAGTTTTCCAATCGTTTTTTAAAAAATGCCATAAATTTATATTCGTATTTTTTGCTGTAAATACCGGCTTAACATTTCTTAGTTTCCATGCAATATAGTTAAGCTTAACCCACATAATGAATACATTTTTTATGATTCCTATAGTGATGTATGTTTCAACAAAAGAATGCGCTCCCTGATTTTCAGCGTCCTTATTAAAGCTTTCAAGCCAGGAGATACTGTCTTTTTTATCTGGCATTCCTGGCGTTGATAAATAATGGTGTAACCAGTTGGTTCGCTTGTCATTTATGCGTAAAAAATCAGGGAGCTCCTCCCATTGCCTAGAATAAAACACTCCATCAGCGCCAGCTTTCGTATCCATATGATAGAAATATGAACACATAAATATATTATTAGACGAAAACCATTCTGGCTTTTTCAATTTTTTAAAACTCCATTTACTAATTAAGTGCCTAATACTTAATAATCCTTGTAGCATGTGTGGCAGCATGCGATAACACTTGAGAAGTGAGAGAGTTAGTTTGCTTTTTATGTTTTTTTCAATTGTATAGCTGACATCCAGCTTCTCGAATAAGTCAGAAAACGATGAAATTGTTACCTTATCTGAGCATATTAAATGCACAGCATTAACATTCAAGTCATTGATGATCTCTTCAAGTGCAAAAAGCCTTAAGCAGTCATAAACTCTTGGTGATTTGAAAGGACTTTTCTCTGAAACTTGGGACATCCACCAAAGACTAAAGCCGCTATAGATAGACAAATGCTCAATAATGCTCTTCTTAGCAATATTCTTTTCACCAAGATCGTGTATAAATTCCAGGTATTTATTTCTTAAGCGTAAATCGTTTTGTTCTAGATAAGCAGGTACTGAAAAAACATTTTCACCTTTTTCATAGCTTTTCCAGCAAATTACAGCATCGTATTTTCCTGAGATAGATTCAGTCTCATCTGCAATAATTACTGACATTGTCATTGTTTTAGTGATTAAAAAGAAAACTACAAAAAAAGAATAATTAGTATATTTTTATATGTGATTAAGATGCTTCTCAACTTTTATAATATCTTCTGGTATATCCACAGAAATCGTATCCGCATTTGTTTTGCACATCTTAATTTTCATACCCAGATCAATAAAACGCAATAGTTCTATATCCTCAAATTTTTCATTTAAAGTCTTTTCGTGTTCTGAAAACGTCATTAAAGCTGGTTTTGTGTAACCGTATGCCGGCACTTGTTGCTTGAAAGACGGGGATTGAGTGCTCTTTGAAAAAGGTATTGGTAGCCTGGACATATACATCAACTCGTCGTCCGCATTGACTATCACCTTGATTATTGTATCACTATTTATTTCGTCTTCATCATCAATGATTTTATATAAATTATACGCCGCGTATCTATCACCAAACTCTTCATATTCAGAAACAAGTCTTGATATAACCTCTGGATCTATAACGGGCTCGTCTCCCTGGATGTTGATATATAGATCATAGTCAGAATAGCTGTTCATTGTAGCGACTTCTGCCAGACGGTCAGTTCCAGTTAGGCAATCAATTGAAGTCATAACAACAGGAATTGATTCAGAATCGCAATACTCTTCAATTCGAGAATCATCGGTAGCAACAATAAGATCAGATAACTTGTTTGACTTGTTAGCCTGATTATAAGTCCGTTTAATCATTGGTATGCCGTTAATTTCAGCTAGCGGTTTACCAGGGAATCGTGATGATTTAAATCTTGCGGGTATTACACCAAGTACATTAATAGCACTACCAGGCACTCCACCCTCCATCGACACTAATAGTCTCACCAGTTACATACGATGACAGACTTGAGGCAAGGAACAAACAAACATTAGCAACCTCATGGCTCTCGCCCCATCTTCTCATCGGGATACGGTCAATTGTAAAATCGTATAACTCTTCATTTTTTGTAAAATTATCAAAGTATGATGTCTTGCAGAAGCCAGGGGCTAGTGCATTGATCTGTATATTCTTTTCTGCATATTCGAGTGCTAATGATTTAGTTAAGCCAATAATTGCAGCCTTAGAAGTCACATAAGCAGATAATTCAGGAAGACCATTTGTTCCAGCTATAGAAGAGAGGTTAATAATTTTACCCGAAGATTGCTTTACCATAGTAGGCAATACAGTCTGGCATAATGCGACCATGCTCAACAAATTAACATCAATGACTTTCTTGAATTCGTCAGCACTAATGCTATCGAATTCTTTTCTAAATCGCATACCAGCATTGTTAACGAGTATGTCAATTCTGCCAAACTTTTCTAATACAGTATTTACAAATTCATTTACTATTGCCTCATCTGACACATCACCGCAATAAGATATAAAACGACTGTTTTCATTGCCAAATTCTGAATTCAATCTATCGATGTCGTCCTGACTTCTGGTTATTACAGCTAGTTTCCCACCATGTTCTTTAAAAAGTGAGGCTATAGAATACCCGAACCCTTTGCCTGCACCTGTTACAATTGCCACCTTATCTTTTAACATATCATTCATCAATTTAATCCCTGATAACACGCTCGAATGCACGCAAAATTTGTTCAGACTCTAATCCTGAATAAGTGCCAGCGTGGCCAAGCTTGT
>Ga0316207_10001219_pt1 | contig 33003 bp, 31 predicted proteins | sample 6weekpyrite_MG_FD_204943 | JGI IMG/M metagenome (GOLD analysis project Ga0316207, IMG submission 204943) | Microbial mat bacterial communities from mineral coupon in-situ incubated in ocean water Damariscotta River, Maine, United States -... | ecosystem: Environmental > Aquatic > Marine >...
AAACGATCAGCAGGCCGCGCATCCCGTAATAGGAAAAACGCTCCCACATCTCGGTCATGAACAGGATGGCCAAGCCTTTCGGGTGGCCAAAGAAGGACGTATCTTTCGATCCCGTCTCAGGTGAGGCAGTCGTTTCAGTCACACAAATCTCCCCATTGCCGCAGGAGGCGGCCCAATTACTTGGGGCGCAATTGACCATGTGACGGGAGAAGGCTCAAGCTTTTGATACGGCTGGAGGCGTTCATCTACATTACAAATTGTCTGATCAGGTCAGAAAATCAGTAGGCGCATTCGGTGAACACCGGCTCGATGGAGCCTTTCCACTCAGCCTTGAAGCGCTCGATCAGACCATCCGAGCGGGTTTTTCCCGTCGCCACGATTTCATCCAGATCATCGAGGAAATGGCCTTCATTTTCGCCATAGCCATTATAGCGAGCGCGGGCTTTAAGGCCGGATCGGGAGATCGCCAAGACCTGTCGGGCGACATCTTGAAGGCTTCCATTGCGGAATTTGGCCTGCAAACCATGACGGGCGGCATCCAGCCGTAATTGGTTGCGTTCTTCTTCACTCCAATCCTTGACCAGATCCCAGGCCGCATCCAGTGATGCTTGATCATACAGCAGGCCAACCCAGAAGGCAGGCAAGGCACAGAGTGTATTCCACGGACCGCTATCAGCGCCGCGCATTTCAAGGAATGTTTTCAGGCGCACTTCCGGGAACATGGTCGATAAATGATCTTCCCAATCACTCATCACCGGTTTTTCGCCGGGCAGGATATCCAGATTGCCATCAAGGAAATCACGGAAGCTTTTGCCCGTGGCATCCAGATATTGTCCGCCGCGTTTGACGAAATACATCGGGACATCCAGTGCCCAGTCGACATAATGCTCAAAACCAAAGCCCTCATTGAAGACAAAGGGCAACATGCCGGTGCGGTTATTGTCCGTATCAGTCCATACATGAGCCCGATAAGACTGAAACCCGTTCAACTGACCATCACCAAAGGGCGAATTGGCAAACAGGGCCGTGGCTATGGGTTGAAGCGCCAGGGATACCCGGAATTTTTGCGCCATATCGGCTTCGCTGGAAAAATCCAGATTGGTCTGCACGGTGCAAGATCGGAACATCATTTGATGACCCATCGTGCCGACCTTGGGCATATAGGCTTTCATCAGGCCATAACGCGCCTTGGGCATCATCGGTGTTTCTTCGAGCGACCATTTCGGTGAAAAGCCCAGACCGAGGAAGCCCGCGCCGACTTCATCAGCGACTTCACGCACTTCGCGCAAATGGCGATTCACTTCGGTACAAGTCTCGTGGACATTTTCCAGCGGGGCTCCAGACAGCTCAAATTGCCCGCCGGGCTCCAAAGTGATTGATCCGCCATCGCGTTTGAGCGCCACGACAAACCCGTCCTCGATAATCTCTTCCCAGCCAAAGCGTGTCATGCCTTCGAGCAACTTTTTCACACTCGGACCCTCACCATCATAGGGTAAAGGCGTGTGATCATTGAGCGCAAAGCCGAATTTTTCGTGCTCTGTGCCGATGCGAAATTGGTCTTCCGGCTTGCATCCAGACGCAAGATGTCCTGCGAGCTGGTCCAGGTCTTCAATGGGTTGACCTTCGCCGCCCTGATTATATGTGCCGCTCATGCAAGCGCCCCGCTTTCAACTGGTTGCCAACAGATATGTGCGCAACGCTTCAGTAACAAGGCTCGGATGCTGCGATATCGGGTTTAAATTACTCACCCTGCCCGTCCGGCCAGTCTCCATTGATGGATTGCCAAACCGTCATGGCTGCAATCGCTGCCGTTTCCGCGCGCAAAATACGCGGACCCAGCGAAACAGGGCGGACAAAATCCAAGGACCGCAAATGATTGCGTTCCTCGGCTGAAAACCCGCCTTCCGGCCCGATCAAAATAGCCGCCCTGGGTGATGTTTCGGCTTTCATGACATCCAGAATGGGCCCCGCCCTTCCGCTTTGGCCACCCCAGCTTTTATCGGGCTCATCACCGGCTTCATCGGCGAAATATAACAGCCTGTCTTCTGACCATTCGCCCAAGACAGACATCAGCTTTTTGGGTTCCTGAATTCGGGGCAAATCAAGGCGCTCGGTCTGTTCCGCGGCTTCCTTGGCGATCAGCAATAACCGATCTGATTTGATGCGATCTGTCTGTGTGTGCTGCGTTAAAACCGGCTGAATCTGCCCAACGCCCAGCTCTGTCGCCTTTTCAACGATCAGTTCGGTTTTTTGTCGTTTGACCGGTGCAAACAGCAAATTCAGGTTGGGACTTTTCACTTGAGGGCGTGTTTGCTCAACAAGCTCCAAGATCGCGCCCTTGCGATGAGCCGAGGCAATCTGCGCCATCCACTCACCATCCTGGCCGTTGAAGATACGAACCTGATCCCCTTCAGACCGGCGCATCACCGAGACCAGATAATGCGTGTCCGGTTTAGACAGAGGCAGACTCATGCCCGCTTTCAGGACTTGCTGCGGACCGGTTTCGAGATAAAGGCGTGGAATGTTCATGCAGACCGCTTAACGCGTCTGCCGCGCTCAGGCAAAGCTTCAAGGCGTCTTGTCAGGCCAAAACAGCCAGAACCACCATGCCACTCCACAGCAATAATGCGATCAATGCGCGCATGACATCTGTTCCTTGTCAGTCATCACCCCATTTTCGACATAGACAAATTGCTATAAGCGGGCTGAACCTGCGATGAATTGACCGACTCACCCAAGGCTGACCCAAAGTATGCAATTCAATTTTGATCGACGCGTGGCTGATTCTGTCCCCGAAAGCTGGGTTGAAACCGCGCCTTCAAGTTTACGCCCCTATCTGAGGCTGGCGCGATATGACCGCCCGATCGGTTTCTGGTTGCTTGCGATCCCGTGTTGGCAGGGGCTGTTTCTGGCCCGCATTGGAACGGGGCCTGAGTGGATTGATCTTTGGTATGTGATCTTATTTGCCATTGGCGCGATTGCCATGCGCGGCGCGGGCTGCACCTATAATGATATCATTGATCGCGATCTTGATGCCCGGGTCGCACGAACGGCGAACCGCCCCCTGGCCGCTGGAACAGTGTCTCTGAAACAGGCTTGGGCTTTTCTGATCGCGCAATGCGGTATCGGATTGCTGGTCTTGATCCAGCTCCCCACTCTGGCAATCCTGGTCGGTCTGGGGGCACTGGCGCTGGTTGCCGCCTACCCGTTCATGAAACGGATCACCTGGTGGCCACAAGCCTGGCTGGGCCTGACCTTCAATTGGGGGATCCCCGTCGCCTATGTGGCTACTTCCGGGCAGATCGATTTTGCCATGATCGCCCTTTATCTCGCCGGACTGATGTGGACTTTGGGCTATGACACGATCTACGCCCATCAGGACACAGAAGACGATGCGCTGGTTGGCGTGCTCTCAACGGCTCGCCTGTTTGGTGATCACTCGCAATACTGGGTGGCCGGATTTTACGCGGCCAATGCAATCTTGGTCGGGATTGCCGTCACCCTGAAGCTGGCTTCGCCCTGGTTTGTAGCACTTTACGCGCTTTATTGCCTGCATCTGTTCAATCAGGTCCGGCAATTGGATATTCGCGACGGGGCCAAATGTCTGGCGCTTTTCAAATCCAACCGGACATCCGGCCTGTTATTGGTCCTGGCTCTCTTGCTCTCCAGTTTTATTTGACCCAAAGTCGCCTTGATGGCTTGATGAGCCCATACACCCGATAGGTGTAGTATCGTCACAAGGATGGGTTTGATAATGCGTTTTGGCTTCCTCGCCGTGCTGGGCCTGATCATCAGCGCGCCCATTTTAATGCCTCCGGCTATCGCGGATGAGACGATTGAGCCTTCCGGCCTTCATATTGATCTGAGCTACCACACTTTGGACAATGGCTTGCGCGTGGTTCTGGCAGAAGATGATACTGTTCCGACAGCCACTGTGGGCGTTTATTACGGTGTCGGTTTTCGCAATGAACCGCCGGGTCAGACCGGGTTTGCCCATCTTTTCGAGCATTTGTTCTTTAGAGGATCGCGTCATACCTATGATGAGGGCTTTCACTCCATCACCGGCAGTGTCGGGGGGATATCCAACGGCTCAACACGACTTGATTTCACCAATTATTTTTCTGTCGTTCCCTCAAATGCCCTGCAAACACTGTTGTGGGCTGAGGCTGATCGCATGGCTTATCCAAGCTTGACTCAGGCCAGTCTGGACCAGGAACGCGAAGTGGTTCGCAATGAAATTTTCGTCAATGTCCTCAATCAACCCTTTGGTGGGGCCAGCTGGATTGATTTGCCGATGGCGGCCAATCAAAACTGGCATAATGCGCATAATTTCTACGGAGATTTAAGCGATCTGGATTCAGCCACTGTGAAAGAAGCCACGGAGTTTTTCAGAACCTATTACGCCCCAAACAATGCCGTTCTGGTGGTTGCCGGCTCTTTTGATCACGCCGAGACGCTGGCCTATATCGACACGCTGTTCACCCCGATCCCGGCGGGTGAGGCCTTGCCTGAAATTGACGTTTCAGAACCGCGTCAGGAGATTGAGCGCCGAAGTGTTCTGGAAGACGAATTGGCCAATCAGCCCGGTTTTGTCATTGGTTATCATATGCCCGAACGGGGAAGCCCGGAATATTTCGCCATGGTGATTTTGGATCAATTGCTGAACAAGGGCGGCGATGGCCTGCTCCGGCAGCATATGGTTGATGAAACGGGCCTCGCCGCTCGTGTCGGTGGCGGGATAAATTTATTGGGCAATCCCTTCAATTATGACGGTCCGATCCTGTGGACGGTCAGTGTGATGCACGATGACACCCAGCCCTTTGAAGAAGTATTGGCTGCCTTCGACGACAATATCGAGAACCTGAGAGCGGATTTGATCAGCGAGACAGACCTGAGACGGGCGCGATCAAAATTCATGGCCGGGTTTTATGCCCAGCTTGATTATTCAACCCGCTTCGGCCTGGTTGATTTGCTGGCTAGCTTTGCCCTGTTTGATGATGACCCATCCCGGATCAACAATATCCACCAAGGTTTTGAGCAGGTCACGCCTGAGCTGATCCGCTCAACGGCGCTTGAATATCTAAGGCCTGGAAACCGGACCGTGCTGCAGCTGGTGCCGATAGAAGCAGACATCGTCGCGACGGACACTTCCGAACCCGTTGTCGCGAGGAGCAAGCCATGATTATTTCACGCGTATTGGGTTTGCTTATGGCTTTGACGGCCGCTGTTATCAGCACATCTTCCGTCCATTCCCAGCCGCTTCAACCCCGGCCTGAGGTCGGCGAAGCGATCCCGTTTGAATTACCGGCCACCAATACAATCATGTTGGAAAATGGCTTGGTGGTCACCTTTATTCCCTGGGGCATGACGCCCACCGCACAGATTTTGGTCAGCGTGCGGGCGGGCAATATTGATGACGGCATGGAGACTTGGCTGGCCGATATCACAACGGCTTTGATGGAAGAAGGCGCGGCCGGTCGCAGCAAGGAAGAAACAGCCATTCTCTTTGCCGATATGGGCGGTTCACTCGTCACAAGTGTGACCCACACGCACTCTAATTTTGCGACTTATATTTTGTCGGAGAACGCACCGGATGCCATCCACCTTTTGGCGGATACCGTTCTGCGCCCGGATTTTTCATCCGAGGCCTTGTCTGGTGTCCAGCAGACCATCACCCACGATCTGGAACGCAATCGCTCCTTGCCGGATGTCATTGCCACAGAAGCCTTTCTTGAGCTGCTCTATCCTGAAGACCATCCCTATCACCGGGCCTATCCCACGGATGCGCAAATCAATGGCTATCGTGTTTCCGATTTGCGCCGGTTTTACCGCAACCATTTCGGCGCGGGACGAACGCATATCTATGTCGCCGGGCGGTTTGACCATTCTGCTATGGAAACAGCGATCCGCGACACGTTCGGCCAATGGACGATCGGACCAGCCGACACCGCCCCCGACGGCATACCGGCTCAGGGCCCGACGGTCCGCTTGATCGACAGGCCCGGCGCGCTTCAATCCACGGTCCGATTGATCTATCCAGTGTCTGCCATTGATCAAAAAATGGCCCCGGCCCTGGAAGTTTTCGACATTGCCATTGGCAGCATGATTGCCGGTCATAATCGCGAGTCGGGCTATTCGTATTCGCCCTTCACCTATATCAGCTGGACCCGCGATGGCGGGTATTGGACCTATGCCGATGACATCAATTCACCGATGACAGCGAATGCCCTCACCGATGTGCTTTCGGTGATCGGCTGGCAAAGGGAAAATGTCTGGGATGCCTCACTGACCCGCGATTGGATGGCCAGCAATTTTGTCATGGCCACGGCATCAACCAATGGCCTTCTGGACCAGATGATTTCCCGTGACGCCCATGATTTGCCCTTTGATTATCTGGACACTTATGTTCCCAGAATACTCGGCGTGGATGACCGTGAAGTGACCGCCATGGCGCACGCCTATCTGCGCGATAATCGCCTGACCCTGGTTATTGTCGGTGATCTGGATCTGATCGAACACGACATCCGGGCCATACCTGCCTTGCAGGGGGCCAATTTTATCGTGACGCGGGATTAAGCAATGGCATCTCCCCCTCTGCGTAGAATCACAGCAGTTTGACGCCATGGCACGCGCTCGCGCCGTTGATCGGCGATTGTTTTTACTATTGGAAATAGCCGCCCGGCGCATGAACCGGGATGCCGATGCTCGCCTGAAAGCTGAAGTCGGTGTGACCACGGCACAAGCCGCCGTGCTGTTTCTTCTCTCCCGGCGCGGCGAACGACGCATGGGTGAGATTGGCGATATGTTATCGCTCAACCCGCCTGCCGTGACCGGATTGGTCAATCGCATGGAGGCCCTGTCCTTTGTGATCAAATCTGCGTCGAAAAAGGACAAACGCTCCGCCGTTGTCTCATTGACCGAAAAAGGTCGGGCCCTGGCAGAAGCCGCCGATCATGTGCTGCGTGATCTTAATACCGAGCTGGAAACCCGCCTTGGCGATGATGACAGCGACACGCTGCACCGGGTGCTGACCTCACTGGCCGTGGATGCTTGAGGCGGGTTTTGTCCTCTGTTTTACCCCCTCGCCCCGCCTGAGCGGGGAGAGGGTACGGCGAAGCCGGGGGTGAGGGGTGTCCAAGCTAGAACTCCGTCCTGAAAAACCCCTCATCCGCCCTTTGGGCACCTTCTCCCCACACCATGGGGAGAAGGGTGTTCTTCCCGAAAACCATTCCTTAAATATCTTGATGGAATGAGGCCTCAGGGATTGTCCGCGACGCCCACAATCTCACCCCAAGCTGCAAATTTCCGTGCACGTCATCTGAAATCCATTTCCCATGCGCGATCAAAATGGATTAGCGTTCGTCTAAACATTTGGAGGCTTGCATGAGCGATCTGGTTCTCGTCGATGACAGCGAAGGCATTCGCACCATCCGTTTCAACCGTCCGGAAAAGAAAAATGCCCTGACACGGGCGATGTATTCTGCCGCGGCGGATGCTCTGACATCCGGGGAGAGCGACCCGTCCATCCGTGTCTTCATCATCGCTGGCGCTGGCCATGTGTTTACGGCGGGCAATGACATCGTCGACTTCATGCAGGCTCCGCCAGAGCTTGGCAGTGACGAGACGCCGCCGGTCGGCCAGTTCATGCAAGCCCTGTTCAAGGCGAAAAAGCCGGTTGTAGCGGCCGTGGATGGCTTGGCCATCGGCATTGGTGTGACCATGCTGATGCATTGCGATATCGTCTATGCGTCGGAACGCTCGACCTTCAAAACGCCGTTTGTTGATCTGGCCCTGCCGCCGGAATTTGGAGCCAGCCAGCTGATGCCCCGCATGTTTGGCCATGTCGTGGCAGCGGAACTTTTGCTTTTGGGCAATGTGTGGAATCCGGACCGGGCGATGGATGCAGGCCTGATCACCGGCGTGACCGGCAATGAATCCATTGAAGAAACCGCCCGCATTGCGGCACGCACTCTGGCGGCCAAGGCACCAGGGGCTTTGCGCCTGGCCAAGGATTTGATGCGCCGTCCGCCGGAAAATCTGGCCGACCGGATTGATAGCGAAGGGGCATTGTTCTCTGAGCTGTTGAAATCTGAAGAATTTGCCGAGGCCGCCACCGCCTTTATGGAACGGCGCAAGCCAGACTTTGCCAAATTCGACTAAGTCGAGGCGATCAGACGAGTTTATTGGGGAATGTCATGATGATACGCGTTTTGCTCAGCGGCCTGACAGGTCTGGTTATTATCGGCCTTGTCGCCCTGAACTTGTCTCCCATCGGGCGGATATATCTGCCGTCAGGCACGGGCATTGTCGCCAAGCAAATGTGCTCCATGGTGTTCATCTCCCAGCTCGACAGTGATTACGCCAAATCCATCTATCTCGACCCGCTTCTGGGTGGATCGAAGCCCTTGATCCATGTTGATGTCGATCAGGACAGGCAAGAAGTCTCGGCCAGTGTGCTGGGCTTGTTCTGGCAACAAAATGCGGTCCACCGTGAAGGTTTGGGCTGCACGCTTCTTCATGGCGCGGCCAATTTTGACCGAACGTTGAGCCTTCCCCCTGTTCAGGATTTTGAGCCCCTTCCCCTCGATGCGGTCCACCGTGATCAGGCCTTTGACATTGCCGCCCTCAATGCAGCGATAGATGCCGCCTTTGCCGATCCTGATTCAGGTCCGCGCCATACACTGGGCGTGGCTGTGCTGCATCAGGGGCGGCTTGTTGCCGACCGGTATGCTGAAACTGTCAGCCAAGACACGCCGTTTCTGGGCTGGTCGATGACCAAAAGCGCCACGACGACGCTGGCCGGGGTCTTGGTGCAAGACGGCGAGATCACGCTGGACACCCCGCCGATCCTGACAGCCGACATGCCGGATCGCTCCGATATCACGCTGGAAGACTTGCTGCGCATGAGTGGCGGCCTGGCGCTGGAAGAGCGCAATAACGGCATGGACCCAACCTCGCAGATGTTGTTCACCCAACACGATGTGGCCCAATTTGCCGCGACGCGGGCGCGCCTGCATGCGCCCGGTGATCACTGGGAATATATGAGTGGCAATACCAATCTGGCCTCGCACACATTGCAGCAATATCTGGGCGCTGATCTGGAAGAACAGCTCACCGCCTATCGCGCCCGCGTGTTTGAGCCTCTGGGGATTTATTCTGCGATTATCGAACCGGATGAAACCGGCACGCTGGTTGGCTCTTCCTACATGTATGCCACCGCCCATGACTGGGCGCGACTGGCCCAACTATATCTGAACGATGGGCGCATAGGCGATCAACAGATCGTGCCGGACAATTGGGCCGAGATTGTCGCAACACCAACCGAGCATTCAGACGGGCAATACGGATTGGGTTTCTGGCTGCCGCTCGAGCATGATGGTTTACCCGACGGCACCTACATGATGACCGGGTTTCAAAAACAGATTGCCTTCATCATGCCTGAACAGGATTTGGTCGTTGTCCGGTTTGGAGCCACAAACGGGGTGCCGTCAGGCAGTTATGAATTGGCGGCTTCAGTGGCAGGGGCCTTGCGCACGGCCGCTGAATAACTGGATTTTTATCAACCGGTCTTGGAAATTTTTGGCTCTGATTTGGGCGCAAAGACACGCACCATCTCGGATTCCAGCTCCTCGATATGGATGGGCTTGCCGATATAGCCATCGGCCCCCAGGGCCAGATATGTCTTGCGGTCTTCCCACCGTGTGTCGCCGGTGACGGCAAAGATCGGGGTCATGGCACGCTCATCGCCCAAGGCCCGGATGACAGCCATGGCTTCCATTCCGTCCATTTTTGGCATGTGAATGTCGAGAAACAGGGCATCATAATGTTGAAGCAGGGCCATTTCGACGGCTTCCACCCCGTTTTCAGCCTCATCGACACTATCGCCGGATCGCTCCAGCACGATGCGCAAAATCTTCCTGTTCACGGCTGAATCATCGGCGATCAAAAAATGGAATGGCTTGCGGTCCGGGTACTCAACCGGATCAAGCTGAAAGTTTGTTTGTTCGGAGTTCCCGGCGTCGAGCTGACTGGCGCTTTCACCCGGAGTAACCGTCCGGGGAGGATTGTTTCCACTCGTCGACATGCGATCATTCTGCTTTGCGGTAGATTGAGCCAGAAACGATACGCAAAACACGTAAACAAGTCGTTCCACGAAACCGTATGTAGGCCGCCCAGATAGCTGCAACCTTACAGAATTCGCCCTGATGTGATGCCTTTCCCTTGGGCGTTCATCAGCTTACCCTACCCGTAAACAGCCGGTGAACGACAATGGCCTATAAATCCCTGCGCGAATTTATCGATCAACTGGAAGCCGATGGCGATCTGGTACGGGTGTCTCACCCCGTTTCTACGGACCGGGAAATGACCGAAATCCAGCACCGCACCCTGGTTGCGGGCGGGCCAGCGATCCTGTTTGAAAATGTGATCAAGGAAGACGGCACAAAGTCTGACATGCCCTGCCTCGTCAATCTGTTTGGCACGGTGCGCCGGGTGGCTCAGGCTGTGACGCTGGGCGGAGAGGCGCGCTCAACCGGCGAAGAGCTACGTGAAGTCGGTGAGCTGCTGGCCTTCCTGCGCCAACCCGAACCGCCGCGCGATCTCAAGGGGGCGGTCGACATGTTGCCGCTGGCCAAAACCGTGATGTCGATGCAGCCAAAGACCGTCAGCTCTGCGCCGTGTCAGGATATTGTGCTGACTGGCGATGAGATTGATCTGGATGCCCTGCCCATTCAGACCTGTTGGCCGGGTGAGCCCGCGCCCTTGATCACATGGCCGCTTGTGGTCACCAAGGGCCCGTCGGACGATAAGCAGGATGATTTCAATCTCGGCATCTATCGGATGCAAAAGCTGGACAAGACATCAACGCTGATGCGCTGGCTAAAACATCGCGGCGGGGCCCAGCATTACCAGCGCTGGAAGGATGAAAAGCCGGAGCCGCTTCCCGCCGCTGTGGTTATTGGCGCAGACCCCGGCACGATATTGGCTGCAGTGACGCCGATCCCGGACACGCTGTCGGAATACCAGTTTGCCGGTATCTTGCGCGGCAAGAAAGCCGAGCTGGTGGATTGCAAAACCGTGCCCTTGAAAGTGCCGGCCGAAGCCGAGATTGTGCTCGAAGGCCATGTCATGCTGGACGAATACGGCGATGAAGGGCCCTATGGCGATCACACCGGCTATTATAATTCGGTTGAGCCATTTCCGGTGTTTCGTATCAGTGCGATCACAATGCGCAAGGACCCGATATATCTGACCACCTATACCGGCCGCCCGCCGGATGAACCCTCCGTGCTGGGTGAAGCCCTCAATGAGGTGTTTATCCCGCTCTTGCAGCAACAATATCCGGAAATACTCGATTTCTGGCTGCCGCCGGAGGGCTGTTCTTATCGCATCGCCGTGATCTCGATGAAGAAGGCCTATGCCGGGCATGCCAAGCGGGTGATGATGGGGGCGTGGTCCTTCCTGCGCCAGTTTATGTACACCAAATGGATCATCATCGTGGACGAGGACATCAATGCGCGCGACTGGAAAGATGTGATGTGGGCGGTCTCGACCCGGATGGATCCGGCGCGTGATATCGTCACCGTTGAAAACACGCCGATTGATTATCTCGACTTTGCCTCCCCGGTCTCGGGCCTTGGCTCAAAAATCGGCCTCGATGCCACCAACAAGACCGGCAATGAAACATCGCGCGAATGGGGCGAAAAGCTCGATATGGATGATGAAACCAAGGCGAAGGTGGATGAGATTTGGACTGAGTTGGGGATTGAAGGATAATCTGAAAACTCCCCTCACCCTCTATCCCTCTCCCGCAAGGGGAGAGGGAGGTAGACTACTTATATCGCTTATTCTGGCAGAAAAACCCCTTCTCCCCTTTGTGGGAGAAGGTGCCCGCCAATACTTTTGGGGGGCGGATGAGGGGGCAACTTATCCAACACCCTGCTGTCCGCCCGTATAGTGATGTCACGTTCAAGACGCGGCGGTGCACAGCTGCGACAAGAACGGGCAGCATGGGATGCGCACGGGATTGACGACCCGATCAGTGTCCTGAGGTGACTTTCAAGTCGGCTGCCGGATTGTGGATGGTCCGTTCGGATTTATCACTTCAATACCCTGCCTGCCCCGAGCGGACCCTCCGCAATGCCCTGAACCTCCAGTCGGAAACGATGTGGAGATTTCGGTGTGGGTGTCTGACCCCCTCCCTCACCTAGATTGGGGCCCAGGTTTTGTCTGACCTGTTTTTGAAAAGTCATGGTAACAAGCATCCTATCAAAAACCCCTTCTCCCCTTGTGGGAGAAGGTGCCCGGAGGGCGGATGAGGGGATTTTAAAGCCGGTTCCTTGCCCTTGTTGACCCCTCACCCGGCGCTTTGCGCCACCCTCTCCCGCGCAAGCGGGGAGAGGGTGTTTGATACGCTTACCTCTACCGCTGTAACAAGCCAGACAGCTTGCTCAAACGGCGCGCATCATCCGGGGAGGCCATTTCAGACACCATCTGCATATCGATGACGATTTGTGCGCTCTGATCAGAGGGCGCATCGCCATTTTCCCATTGGCTGATTTCGGCATCAATCTGGTCAGCCAGCATGCCGGTGATGGCTTCAGAGCGGACCAATTGATCCAGATAGGCCCGGGCAACAACCGGCTGGTCTGGCCAGACAATGTGACGCTGGGTCTGGGTATTGCCTTCATCGAAATTAATCAGCTCGGCGGCGGCAATTTCGTTTGCTGTCAGATGCTCACTGGGCAGAAGACGGAAGATATCCAGACCGCGGGCAATTTCCGGTGCGAAGATGCGGCCATTATGCCAATAGGCGGCCCAGTAACCAGCCAGATACAGCTGATCGGCATCGATCGGGCCGCGATCAAAGAAGGCGAGCTCGTACGGATTATTGGAATCGGTGAAATCAATCACTGAAATCCCGCCACTATACCAACCCTGAACGATGATATCGCGTCCGGGCACCGGAACGATTGACCCATTATGGCTGACGCAGTTTTCAGCATCGGTCTGGATGGTGGGGATTTTGAAATATGCGCCCTGAACCATCCCGTCTTCGGTGATGTCAGCGACCACATTGGCCCCCCATTCCATCGGATCTTCAGCCCGGCAACGCGCCGAGACACCGCCGCCCCATTCGTCGGAGAAGAGGATTTTGGTGGCGTCATTATTGAACACGGCGGAATGCCAATAGGCCATGTTGGGATCATACAGATCATCAATGCGGGACGGGTTTTCCGGATCGGAAATATCGAGCAAAATACCATTACCGCCGCAGGCCCCCGCGGCCAGATTGAAGTCTGGATAGACGCCAATATCGTGACAGGACACGGTGGCCCGTGTTCCGTGTGGGGTCGCTTCTGGCTCTGCGTCTGCCATTTCAGTGTCTTCTACGGCTTCTGCGTCTGTTGCTTCTGCTTCGACCTCAGTGGACTCTTCTTCGTCCTCCTCAACCGGGTCGCCCATCCAAAGACCATTGATCTGGCCGGTTTCGCGATCTTCAAAAATACGCGGACTATTGATGATCATCGCTTCGCTTGGCGCATTCAGCGGCACCTTGATCACATCAATGGAATAAAGCGATGTGTCCGGATTATCGCCGGGCTCGCCATCAGAACATCCTTCAAGTTCGGTGTCCGGGCGCACTGATCCTGTGCCGGAATTATAGATATACAATGTGTCCGGATCGGTTGGATGCGGCACTTGTGTATGGGTGTGGGAGCCACGACAGGTCTGAATAGCCGCCACTTGTACCGGCGCGCTGATATCACTGATGTCAAAGATACGAATGCCGCGGAAACGCTCTGAACTGCTCTCGCCTTCAACGCCGCCAGCGCCGCAATCAAGGCGGGCTCTGCCTTGTTCTGCAGAAAAGAAGACCAGATCACCATGCACGGACACATCGCCCTGCCCGCCGGGACAAACCACGGACAGGATGTGTTCCGGATTTTCACCGCGCGGCGCTTCAAAAATGTTGAAGCCATGGAAATTACCCATGATCACCCGGTCGCCGGTGAAGGCGAGATCGGAATTGGCAAAGGAGATCGGATTGGGCGGTGGTGGTGCGGCCTCTTCAGCTTCAGCCTCTGTTTCGCCTTCACCATCGCCTTCTGCGACTGACGCCTCGACAGCTTCAGTTTCTTCTTCTGGCTCATCCGCCAACACTCTGGACCAAAGCGCATCGGGATCAAAGAAACCGGGTGGGGATTGAAGCGCGTGCAGATGCTCCAGATTCCAGACGGCTTCACCCGCATCATACAATCCGGCCGACAGGCCCGCACGCGGATCAGAATTTGTTTCAATCGTCTCATCGGCGGCCTGATCGGCAGGCGTGCAGGCGGACAGCGCCATGGTCAGCGCGGCCATGGCCGGATTGATATGTTTGTAAGATGGCATGATATTTCCCCTCAATTTGTTCCGGACGCTCAAAGTCCGGCGAGCATGGCTCGCATGCGTGTAATTTCCGCTGATTGGTCGGCGATGATGGAGCCGAGAAACTCGGATAATTCCGGGTCTTCCCCAGCGCCCGGTTCGGTCAACAAGGTCTCGACCATGTCCAGCGCCCCCTGATGGTGCAGGATCATTCCGGACAAATACAAACGGTCAAACTCAACACCTTGAGAAGCCGCCAGTTCAATCATCTGGGCCGGAGACAGCATGCCGGTCATGACCGGCATGTCAGCCATGTCATGGCCCATTGCATGATGATGTCCGCCGGGCCGGGCCGTCTGCTGGCCGCGTCGCTCCAACCAGGTGCGCATCCATTCAATTTCCGTGGTCTGGGACAGGGAGATGCGCTCTCCCGCAAGATGGATTCCGGCATGATCAGTGCGTGCCGCAATGAGGTCACCCATATCGACGGCCTGACCGTGATGAATGATCATGTCCTGCATGAAGGCGACATCGGCTTCAATGAAATGGCTCTGACCGAGATCGAGCGATTCTTCCACTGTCAGCTCCCGGGCGGGTTGACCGGGGGCACCGGGTTGAAAGATCGGCGGATCGATCTCCATGTGTGCAAAGGCAGGCGATGCCATAGCCAGAAACAGCCCGGCTATGATTACACATCCTCGCCTGGAGATTTTACCGTCAAAACTGTTCACCATGACCCAACCCCGTTTTCAGTAACCAACACTAGACAGAGTGTTTCTGTCGTCAAACTTTCAATTGTGCTTAATTATACCAAAACCGAAACTGCGCTTTCGGGATATGGCTTAAAGCTCAATCAGCACGCCATCATCATCATCGCCCTCACCGGGCCATTCGACGATGCGATCTTCCCAGTCTTCCGGTGAGACTTCATCTTCGGAAATCGTCATATCACGCAGTGACATGCCGGCCTGGTGAATGGTTTCCGGGTCTCCGGAGACCAAAGGGTGCCAATCAAATAAATCCTTGCCTTCGGCCAAGAGGCGGTAGGCACAGGTTTTCGGCATCCAGTCGAGTTCATGGACATTTTTTGGGTTGAGAATAACGCAGTCCGGCACATGTTTTTTGCGGTTGGGATAATCGGTGCAGTTACACTTGTGGGCATCGAACAGCCGACAGGTTACATCTGTGTGTAATCGCAGGCCTGAATCCTCGTCTTCAAGCTGGATCAGGCAGCACTTGCCACAGCCATCGCAGAGGGATTCCCACTCCTGCTTGTTCAATTTTGACAGAGATTTCATCTTCCAGAAAGGCTGTGACATCGTTATCGCCTGAATTTAGCCGTTTTGTTTCTGCCAATGACCCAAACACTGACACCCGGGGGCCTATAGCATGTTCATGGAGCCGTATCGTGCGGATCACATGATGGAAAGACAGCGCCGTGAGCGCCGCAATATGATTATTGTGGCCAGCGTCACTGTGTCTGTCTTGCTGACAGGGCTGATCGCAGGCCTGATCAGCTGGAATTGGGCTTTCCATGATCTGCCGTCCGTGCCGACAAATGCTGCGCAATTGTGGTCTACCCGGCGTGAACCGTCTGTGACCTTGCAGGACATGAATGGTGATGTGCTGGCGGTTCGTGGGCCGCTCTATGCGCAATCGGTGGCGTTGGATGAGTTGCCGGATCATCTGCCGCAGGCCTTTCTGGCGATCGAAGATCAGCGCTTTTATCAGCATGATGGAGTGGATTTGCGCGGGGTCGGCCGGGCTTTGTGGCGAAACTTTCGGGCCGGGCGCTCGGTTCAGGGCGGCTCGACCATCACCATGCAATTGGTCAAAAATCTGATCCTGACGCCGGATCGATTGCTGCGCCGGAAAATCCAGGAAATGCGTCTGGCCCGGGCTCTGGAAACCCATCTGACCAAGACCGAGATATTGGAGCTTTATCTCAACCGGATTTATCTGGGGGCGCGCGCCTATGGTGTGGAAGCCGCTTCGCAGCGATATTTTGACAAGTCAGCCACCGATCTGTCCCTGGCTGAAAGTGCCCTTCTGGCCGCTCTGCCCAAAGCCCCCAGTCGGCTTGATCCAACGGTTAATCTGGACGCCGCCCAGGCCCGCGCGGCGCGTGTCCTCAACGCCATGCTGGATGCCGCCTATATCACCCCGGAACAACACGCGAATGCCCTTGAAAACCCCGCTACACCCACCCCCCAGACCGTGGACCCCGATGCGGCCACGCGCTGGGGACATGTGTTCGATTACGCCATCGCCGAGGCCAATCGTCTGGTCCCTGAAGCGATACCCGATCTGGTCATCCAGACCACGATTGATCCGCGCCTAACCCTTGCAGCACAAGAAATTTCGGCTTTGACGCTGGATGAATTGGGCCTGTCTCAAGGCGCGCAGGAAGCAGCCATCGTGCTTTTGGCCCCGGATGGGGCTTTGCGGGCTTTTTCTGGCGGCCGCGATTATGCATCCAGCCAGTTTAACCGGGCTATTCAGGCGCAACGCCAACCCGGCTCTGCCTTCAAACCCATTGTTTTTACAGCGGCTTTGGAAGCCGGGCTGGAGCCATCCTCCGCGGTTTGGGATGAGCCGATTGATCTGGAAGGCTGGACACCGCAGAACTTTGGCGGAAATTATCGCGGTCTGGTCACCTTGCAAGAAGCGCTGCGTCGTTCGATCAACACAATTGCCGCTCAAGTTGCTGATGATATTGGTCTTTCCAGAATCATCGAGACCGGTCAAAGGCTGGGCATCGGCTCAAATTTGCCGGAATTACCGGCCATTGCCCTTGGCGCTGCCGAGGTCAATTTGCTGGAGCTGACCGGGGCCTATTCCGTGTTTGCCAATTCGGGCGTCAGGCACACGCCCTATTTCATCCTGTCGATCACAAATTCCCGTGGGGAACGCCTTTATCTACATGAAACAGAAATCGAATTTCAGGCCGTTCAGGAAACGATAGCCGTTGAAATGTCGACCATGTTGCAAGATGTGGTGTTAACCGGTACCGGACGACGTGCTGCCTTGGATGGCCGAATTTCAGCAGGCAAGACCGGCACCAGCCAATCCTTCAGGGACGCCTGGTATATTGGCTATACCGCTGATTACACAGCCGGTGTCTGGGTCGGTAATGATGATGACAGCCCGATGGATAATGTGACCGGTGGCGGCTTGCCTGCTATCGTCTGGCAGCGTTTCATGACACAGGTTCATGAGGGCCTGCCCAACCGTCCGCTGGCCGCCCCGGCCCCGCGCAGCCTGTCAGAACGTGAAGAAAGACTGGCGGCTTTTTACTCAGATTTATCCGCGTCTTTTTCAGCATTACTGGAGCCCGAAACCTCACCGGAAGAGCGCTGAATAATCCGGCTCAATCCGGCGATTTCATCACGAAGACCAGCCACTTCCTGACGCAAGAGTGCCCGATCTTCATCGGCCTTGTCATCGCGTTCTTCTTCTTCGTCAAAATGCTTGGTCTGGAGGCTATCCACGATGATGGCGATAAACAAATTGAGAACGGCAAAACTGGTCAAGATAATGAAAACCAAGAAGAAAGCCCAGGCCCAGTCGTGAAATTCCCGGACCGGGTTTTGTACTTCCGTTGCCCAACCTTCCAGGGTCATTACCTGGAACAGGGTGATGGCGCTTTCGCCCAAAGATCCAAAAATATCGGGATTACTCTCTCCGAACAATTTAACGCCAATAACGGCAAAGACATAAAAAATCAGGCCGAGCACCGCCATGATCGCCCCCATCCCGGGAATGGCATGTAACAGAGCCTCAATGACCTTTCGCATTTCCGGCATGACAGAGAACAGGCGAAATGCCCGCATAATTCGCAAGGAACGCAGAACGGAAAATGCGCCGGAATTGGGCATAACCGATATAATGATGACAATGAGGTCAAACCAGTTCCAGCCCGACGCAAAAAATCTGTGCCTGTAAGCAATCAGTTTCAATGTAATTTCAAAGACAAAGACCGAGACAACGATCCGGTCCAGCATGGGCAATCCTTGGGTGAACCAAACCCCGTCATAGGGATATGTTTCCAAGCCCAATGTGATGGCGTTGACGATAATCAGACCCATGATGAAATTGCGAAAAAGTGCGCTTTCAACAATTGTGATCAATCGTGCGCTAAATCCGTTTTCAGATTGTTGCATGCCATCCTCTTGCGTTTGAAAATGTCCTAACGCCCGCTTGAGACAAGTTCAACGGGGATTGGAAGGATTTGTTAGCCTCGATTGTGTCAAATACAGGAATGCGCTGTTTGGTTTCCTATATGAGCCTCATACTGGCTTGGATATTGATTTGCCCTGCTCCGGCAGAGGCGGATGATGTGCTTGATGGCTGGATGCGCCGGGGTTCAGTTTATCAACGCATCGAGATGGATGAAGGCACGTCTCGAGCCTGTTCCGCCTTGTGCAATGCAGATGAGATGTGCATGTCCTGGGTCTGGAGTCAGGCCAATCTGGATGGCCCCTATCCCATGTGTCGCTTGTTATCTTCAGCGCCAACGCCGCACCGATCGCCTGGCCGCATCACGGGTTTGGCCGAAAACATTGCTTTAAGAATCGAGGCTGCAGCTGAACGCACGCCCAGCGAACGAGAGATACCGGCCTTGAGGGCTGCACAGGATTGATTGCTGAAATTTTTGCCAACTCGTTACAATATTCAGGCTCAAACGCACCGTTTGTTTACCCGAAAGTGCGCATGATGTGACAGGACACTTGTTTGGAACCTGTTTATGGCTGTTGTCAGCAAGCTAAGCAATCTGATTGAACTCGCAAAAGAAAAGTCGAGTGAACGCCGCCGCACACTTTTGCGCGAAGTTACAGATTTGTTTTTCGACGAAACACCAGAAGCAAACTCGCCTGTCCAACAAGAATTTGATGATGTTTTGAGTGCGCTTGCTGAGCGCACAGCTGTCAGTGCTCGTAAGGAGTTGGCGGAGCGCTTTTCCGATTCCCCCCTTGCACCTCGTGGTCTGATCCTGCAATTGGCAAAAGATGCGATTGAGATTGCTGCGCCGATTTTGACCAAATCCAAGGTTCTGACAGAAGAAGATCTGTTGTCTTTGGCGTCTTCGGCCAATTCCAGCCAGCTTCGGGCCATAAGCAAGCGCGAAGTCGTTCCGGAAACGGTTTCCACGTCCATTGTCAATCTGGGTTCAGACGATGTGATTGCCGATTTGATCAGCAATGACGGGGCCAAATTTTCTCGCGAAACACTTGAAACCGTAACCGCCAAAGCCGAAACCTCAAAAGTATTGCAGGCCCCGCTTATCCAGCGCCAGGACACACCAACCGATTTGCTTGGCGATCTTATGCTCAGTGTTGAAGCCCGCTTGAGAGACCAAATCCTGGAGCGGTTCTCGGAAGTCGATCCGGATGAACTTGAAGCGGCGCTGGCGATCTCCCGCCAACGTTTGTCTGACCGGATGTCTGAGGGACAGGAGCTTGAGAAAGCAGAAGAGTTCATCCGCAAAAAAGCGGTCCGCAAGCAATTGGATGGAACACTTCTGGCCCGGCTGCTGCGCGAACGGGAAATGTTGAAGTTTTATGTTGGCTTTGCCAATTTGACCGGCGTGGATGTCGTTGCCGCCCGATGCGCTATTGATCAGGAATGTGTTGATCCGCTAGCCCTGATCTGCAAATCAGCCCAATTTGACAAGGCTCTGTTCGTGACCTTGGCCGTCCTCAGGCCGACCAATCTTGATAATTCTTTCAAGGATGCCAAGGAATTGGGTGATCTATATGCCAGTATCGATCCAGCCGACGCGGATCGCGCCCTTCGCTTCTGGCGCATGCGAAAAGATCTGGCGGCTTAAACCACTTTAGCTATCAGGATTTTGAAGAGACCTTGCCTTCAGGCGGGGTGAAGACTTCCGCTCCGCTTTCCAGATAAAGCGATTGCGATGGAAAAGCGAAATCGGTTCCGGCTTCTTCCACAATGGTTTTGATCTTGAAGGCCAGTTCTTCTTTCAAACCCAACCACTCACCCCAATTGGTGGTTTTGGTGAAACAATAGAGCATAAAGTCTATCGAAGATGGGCTGAAGGCATCGACCCGCATGAAGGTCGAAACTTCCGGTGGATGGGCGTATTCCGGGTGGGTCAGGACATAGTCGAGAACCTTGTCACGAATTTCCTCCAGCTGTGCCACGCTGGTGTCATAGCGAACGCCAATGACCCAATAGGTCCGCCGGTGGGTCATCCGGGAAAAATTGGTCACCGCATTATCGGCCAATTTGGAATTGGGTACATAAACCGGGCCCTTGTCGAAACGGCGCACCAGTGTGGAGCGAAAATTGATCTCCTCGACGGTGCCTTCGACGACACCATCAACCTTGATCCAATCCCCTGGAAGGAAGCGCTTTTCCGCCAGAACCAGCAGGCCCGCGATCAAATTCTTGAATAGATCCTGAGCCCCAAGACCAATGGCCACGCCAAACAGACCCAGACCTGCGATGATGGGGCCAACAGGTATGTCCCATATCTGCAGGACGGCCGCGCCGCCAATGATCAGGAAAAGCATACGCAAACCCTTGGTGAGCCAATCAATCATCACCGGGGTCAAGGTGTTTTCAAGAAATTTGAGAACATGAGTCATGGGGCCGACGGCATTATGCAGAGACCAAAAAATCACGATGGCGATCATTGATTGGATTATTTGTTCTCCGCGCAGTGTTTCAGCGCCACTGCCTGCCTGAAGGATGTTGAGCCCGAAAAAGAGCGCGACAATCACAGGCACCAGCTTCAGGGGCCCACTCAACGCATCCAATATGGCGTCATCGACTGTGTTCTGACTCTTGGCTGCCAGGCGTTTGAGAAAGGCCAAAATCCAGCCTGCCACGGCGGACCTGAACACGATGCCCAGCATCAAAACCAGTATGGCGCTGATCCCTTGACCAACGTTCAAGCCTAAAAAGGAGGTATTCCAGACATCCAGAGTGAGCGACCACAAATCCTGGAATTGGGACATGGCGGATGCCTGCAGGGAATTATCCGTACTCATGAGGAACGCTCCTTGGCCTTGTGGAAGGTCAGATCAGGGAATTTTTCTTCCGAATAGGATACTTCCCAAGCCGATTTGGCCAGGAAGACCGTATCGCCATTGATATCTTCCGCCATGGCCATTTTATGCTTGTCTGCAAAGGCTTCGATTTTGTCTTCATCACCAGAAACCCAGCGGGCTGTATCATAAGGTGCGGGCTCGAAACTGACTTCAAGCCCGTATTCGGTGGCGACGCGTTCGCGCATCACATCAATTTGCAAAGCCCCAACGGCCCCGACAACAAACTCCCCCCCCATGACCGGGCGAAACAATTGGGTCACCCCTTCCTCGGCCAAGCTTTCAAGCGCCTTTTTCAGATGCTTTGCTTTTAATGGGTCAGCCAGACGGGCCCGGCGCAGAATTTCCGGAGCAAAATTGGGAATGCCTGTAAATCTGACTTTGCCGGTTTCTGACAGGCTGTCGCCCACGCGTAATGTGCCGTGATTGGGCACACCCATGACATCGCCAGCAAAGGCTTCGTCAGCAATCTCACGGTCTTGGGCGAAGAAAAGAACAGGCGATGAGACGGTCAATTGCTTACCGGCCTCATTCTTGAGCTTCATGCCGCGTTTGAACGTCCCCGAACACAGCCGTAAAAATGCAATCCGGTCCCGGTGATTGGGATCCATATTGGCCTGCACCTTGAAGACAAAGCCCGTCACTTCCTTGCCATCCGGCTCAATGCGGGTCGGTGAGCCTTTAATGGTCGCATCAATTGGAGCTGGCCCTGGAATATTGTCGGCCAGACCATCCAGCAATTCACGAACACCAAAATCACGAAGCGCGGAGCCAAAATAGACAGGTGTCATATGCCCTTCGAGGAAACTTTGTCGTTTGAAAGCCGGGCAGAGCTCTGCGGCAATGTCTGCGCCTTCAAGGGCTTCTTCCAATTCGCTCTCATCCAGATAATCCCTGATTTTGGTATCATCCAGAGCAATACGCTCCGCTTCGGCTCCGCGTTCTCGCTCCTCGCCCGGCCTTTGATAGACAACAAATTCGCGGGTTTTCAGATCGACCACACCCTTGAAACGATTTCCGGAGCCCACAGGCCATTGCTGGGGCGAGGTGTCCAGGGCCAGCTTGTCTTGAATGTCTTCCAGCAAATCAACAGGATCGAGCGCCTCGCGGTCCATTTTGTTGATCAAGGTGACAATCGGGATATCGCGAAGCCGGCACACTTCAACCAGCTTCAATGTTCGTGGTTCAACACCCTTGGCCGCATCAAGCACCATGATCGCGCTATCCGCCGCCGTGAGCGTGCGATAGGTGTCTTCAGAAAAGTCCTCGTGCCCGGGTGTGTCGAGCAGATTGAACAAAAGCCCCCGATATTCAAACGTCATCACAGACGCTGAAACGGAAATTCCTCTTTCCTGCTCGATTTTCATCCAGTCCGACTGTGTACGCCTGTTTTCACCGCGTGTGCGAACTTGCCCCGCCAAATGGATTGCCCCGGCTGATAAAAGCAGGGTTTCCGTCAGTGTCGTTTTACCGGCATCAGGATGGGATATGATAGCAAAGCTTCGTCGGCGGGCCCACTCAGGGACCGGGGAAGTCGTAGAAATCGAAGACGTCATGAACAGGCTCACAAATAATGCAAGCCGGGGGTAACGCGTTCACCCTGTGAAAGGCAAGCATCACGTGATGCGCGTCCAGATTTCCGTGTTGATATGATGGGAGGTCAATTCCCCATTGCACTGCAAGCCCCATAAATAAGCGAGCGTTGTAATCGCGACATTGGCAAACCTAATTCCAACATCTTCAGGACCTTTCGCCCCCTCATTGGGGAGGGCCAAAATTGCATTTACGCTGGGGAATTTGAATGCCAGCAAAGCGCATAAATGTTGTGTTTTTTCATTCTTGGTTTGCGGTAAATTGGGATCGCTAAAGATCGCATCTCTCACCACATCCGTCAGCTGGCCTTCGGTCAAGGCGTTACATTGAGTCGCTGACAAGGGAATTTGGCCATCATTCAACGTCTCGTTCAAATCACCGAGTTCAAAAATGACGTCGTTGAACAAAAAAAGCATGCCGATCTCTGATTGGGTCTAGATGTTGTTATGCCAAACTGCCAGTGAGGCGTTAAGAATTTTCGACTGGCTCAGTCAAAAAATGGCGTCCTTGGCGATCTTCGATTTCAATAACCCATAGATCGGGATCATCATTGACGCGTTTTCCACAATAATCGTCAATTTCACGCTCCGAAACCGGCTTTGAGCGAAACTGGGCCCATATCCGGTCGCCCTTTTCATCCCAAGTCGGGACAAAAAGGGATGCCAGACCGGTCGAACTCACTACTTTTACGAGCACCGACCCAGCATTTTCATCGCCACGGCGAATCACATAGGCGGAGGCAAAACCTAATTCCGCCCTACGAATCAATGCTTCAACCCATAATTCAGCTTTAAGGCGATTCATTTTTATTGCTGGCCGCCCAATTGCTTAATAGATTGTAAACGGGTGAGGGAGTATTTCATGTCAGTTCGAGTGGTTTCTGCCGCATTGGCCTTATGGGTAATGATTACTAGTGGTGTTCTCGCGTCAGGGGAAGCAGAGGCCGGTAACACCGTTACTTTGGAACACGAAACTGCCAACGAATTGAAGACCGAAGAAAGAGCATTGGCTGATCTTTCCGTCGGTATGAGCGCCTTTATTCTCACCCCCACCAGCAACAGAACTGATATCAGCTTCAACCTGCCTCCCAATGTGGATGCCACTGAAGCTTGGCTCAGACTTGCCGCCCGTCCTGCCAGCACGACAACGAATGGCCGTATTCACGTCTCGATCAATAATGGCGATGCCATCACCATTCGTCCCGAAGCCCGGGCCATGGAAGCGCGGTTTGCCCTTTTCTCTGACGACCTTCACCCAGGTGAAAATACACTGACGATTTCCTATTCCACAGAATCCGCATCTGCAGGCTGGATCGTTGATGCTACCCGCTCCCGGCTTCGCCTGAGCCTTGATGAGAACCGTCCGATCGCCAATCTGGAAGAGTTGGAAACAACCCTGTCAGCTGATTTCGCAGCGCCTCGCCGGATTGCCCTGATATCCGATGTCAGCCGTCAGCGTGCGACCTTGGAAGGCCTTGTTGCTCAGGGTATTGCCTTGCGGGCCGGCTCCGTTCCGATCTTTTCCGGAGAAATCCATAATGCTGATCTGGTCGTCCGGATTGCTGAAAATGGGCGTCTTGAAACACCTGACCGCGAGTTATTGAGAAATGGCCGCAACAGCCAAGGGCCGGAAATTGCTTTTTCAAGTGAAAATCAGGCGCGATTGATCATTACTGGCCGCAACATTGATGAAGCTGCTGCTGCTGCACGCCTGTTCGCTGCGCGCTCTTTTGTTGGATATGATCAAACCTTCCTCGCGGCCGATGCCGTCGCAGCTCAACGTCTTGGGCAACGCCAGACACGCGATGCCGGTGAGATGATGGCGACTACAGATCTTCGTACATTTGCCACATCCGGCCTGCCCTTCAGTGCGGATCAGGGATCAAGAACGGCTGTCCAGATCGCAGGCCGCAATGATGCTGACCGTTATGGAGCACTTTCTGTCCTGGCCCGTGCGGCCCTCGTCAGTGGTGAGGCCTGGCTTTATGCTTGGTATGGTGAAAGCCATGACACAATTCCTGCCGGACATAATGTTCTGGTCATCGGTCCTGATTTTGAATCCAACGCACTTGTATCCAGAAGCGCGCCTGCCGAACTTCACGCCGCCATGCGTGCTGCAGAGCGCAGTCGCGGTCAACGCGGCCTGATGCGCTTTGCCGCCGCGGCCTATGCGGCTGATGGAGATGATGCATCACCACTCAATAATCTTGGTGTGGCATCCCTCTTTGCCAATAAGGACGATCCGGAACACTGGGTTGCCACTTTGACAGCGCCTGATCTGGCCTCTTTTGAAGCCGCTGGCAGAAGCTTGGCCCGCTCCAATCTCTGGCAGGCCTTGGAAGGTCGCGCGGCTGTCTGGAGTGAACGCGGCGTCACTCCATACGACTTCAGCTATACGGCACCTTCATTTAATGAGCGCATTCAAGAATTTGCGTCCGACCATACCCGTGACGCTGCCTTTTTGCTGTTTGGTTTGGCGTTCTTCATGCTGATGCGGGGCATTTGGCGTCGACGCCGCGTTCACGCACCGTAAAACATGTGCTGATACACAGGCTCTGCTGAACAAAGCGGAGCGTATATGCGACTTCTTACCTCAATTCTTGCTTTGGGCCTGTCAGGCCTGAATTCTGTGGCACATGCGCAGTCTGCTGAGGAGATATTTGCAGAACGCAGCCTGGCCATGGCTCTGGACACACAATGCGGCTTGTTCAGCGATGCAGAGCGCGCTGCTCTGGATGCGGCACGCCTGCAGGCCCGAGGCGTACTCTTGCGCAGTGGTGTTACGTCCCAGAGCCTCCAGGAATTTGGCCAGCAAATCGAAACAGAGACACGAACCAGACCCTGCCTTGATCAGCAAACGCTCAACATTCGTGATCGGGTCACAAGCGCATTTTCAGCCTATAAACTCATACCGTCCATGAGCTTTCCGGGTGAAAACTACGGTTGGGAAGCAGACAGAATGGCCCTGCTCGCTGAAACCGGTTGGGTCATCCTTCAGGACACGGGCGATATACGGGTTGGTGTGGCCGGGATCGACGAAGATTTCATGTTCACCATTGCCCCTGCCAGCGATCAGGTGTTTTCAGCGGCTATTTTAGTTCTGCGCGATATGGACAGGGAGCCCGAGCTGTATGACCCCACAGCAGGTGGATTGTTCAATGGTCCGAGTGAAGCCTCCTGGGCCAGATGGACGCCTCCGGATCACGCAAGAAGAACGATTTGGGCCAGTCATAAAGTGTCATCGGAAAGCTCAGACCTGCTGACGGAAACAGAAAGCCAGGGCGTATTCAGGTTTCCAGAAAGCGCGGCCCTTGAAATGGCCGAGCGGGATCCGCGTGAGACGGCCCGTATTGATTTTCTGGATAATAATGGCAACCGGACGGCATCATCCTATATCGAAATCGGTGATTTTGGAGCCGCCCTTGCTTTCATTCAGGCGGTTCTTCCGGAAGACACAGACAGCTAGCGGATCAAGCGGCGTCCGTCGTGGCCGCCATCTTTTTGGATTCTTTTTGAGCCCGTTCAATCTGGCGATGGACATCAAGGCTGGGGTGATTATCCACCGTGCCTCTGGCCTCTTCAAGAACGGGCAGGGTCACCGTGATGGTTGTGCCCTCACCCTTGCGACTCGATATCGTCATGGTGCCGTCATGCAATTCAGCCAAGGCTTTGACGAGCGACAGGCCAAGGCCCGTACCCCGATTATCGACATCTTGGGCACTGGACGCCTGACGATAGGGCTGACCCAGACGGTCCACTTCTTCAGAATTGATCCCAATACCACTGTCCCCAACGGCCAGAACAAGGTTCGGACCGGAGACACGTGACATGACAACTACGGCCCCGCCTTTTGGCGTGAACTTCACCGCATTGGAGAGCAGGTTCAGAAGAATTTGGCGCAATGCCTTGCGGTCTGCCTTGACATCAATGGCTTTATCGCTGCCCTCAACGACCAAGGACAAACCGGCTTCTTCAGCCTGCAAGCGCATCAATTTTGTGGTGATGGAAATGACTTCGGAAACATCGAAACTGTCCAAAACCAATTCGTAGCGGTCCGCTTCGATTTTGGACATATCGAGGACATCACCGATCAAATCCATCAAATGCTGGCCACTTTCATGAATGAGGTCCGCATATTCGGCATAACGCGCCGGCATTGGACCAAACAGTCGGGCCTTCATTACATCGGAAAAACCGATGATCGCATTCAACGGTGTGCGAAGCTCATGGCTGACAGAAGCCAGATACTGTGACTTGGACCGTGTTTCCTCAAGCGCCTGCTCACGAGCCTCTTCGGCTTCGCGCAATGAGTTTTCCGTCCCGATTGTTTCATCGCTTGAGAAAACAGAAACGGACCCTCCCGGCATGGGGGAGGCATCAAAACGCATATTTTCAGGACGCCCTCTCAAACCCCGCACGGACAATAATTCACTTAACGGCTTTGATGCCGCCCGTCGGCCTGCCGCTTCCAGATTGATACGGTCTTCATCTTCATAACCAAGATCGGACAGGGGAAGCTGGGCCATATCACGTGGCAATCCTGGTGACAGCTCACGAACTCTGTTGGAGGCGGCAAGGATGTGGCCATCTTCATCGCACGCCAGAAGGGCTGCCGGGGCTGCATCAAAGGCCTGACTGCGAATACGGCCATGCTCAGCTTCACGGCGCGCACGATCCCCGGACTGGATTGATCGAATGGCCGCAAAAGCAAAACCGACAGAAATGACAAGGACGGTTCCAAACATGAAGGGAAGCTGGAATTCGATGGCCGTCGGAGCAGAACGAATAAAACCTGTGAATTGCAAAACGCCGACAACGAGCGCTGCGACACCGGACAAGGCTGCGGCCTTGGTAATAGCTTCACGCCCACCGCTCGCTGCGGCAACTGCGGGTGGAAGCAAAAAGGCCAAGACGCCTGCACCAGTTATACCGCCTCCGGATGTCGCCACGGCTGCCGCCAGGGCTGTCCAGAACAAAGCCAGGGCGAACCGTTCAAACGGATGGTCCTGTCTGGACACCAAGACCAGCCCCGCTATCGCCGGGAAAGCAAGGCAGACAAGGCCCAATGCATTCATCCAGACCGGATCGCCCAGAATGGGCCAGATAGCCGGTATTGCCAGCCCTATGGTCGCAATCCAGATCAGATTGACGACAGGACCGCCTTGCTGAGCTAACCAGCCAGAAATGTTTTGTTTTGTATCTTGCATGCTTCTCGGTCGCGATTCGGTAAAATACCGTTGTGAGGCAATGTTTGCCGCAAATATTAACAAAGTCTGAATCTTAAACTTTAAACGGTTAATGAATGAATGGATAAAGCTTGGCTATACTACACTCCCAATCAGGGGTTGGTGCTTTCACAAGCTCGGTGCAGTATGCCAGCTCTTCGTGTTTAGGAGTTTTTCATGTTGAATGTTTTTCTCGCCGTATTTGCCCTGACTGCTGTCGGGGACGACACCACACAAAATGGCGATACGGCTGAAACAGCCCCCATTCTTCAACTCGAAGTCCAGGACGTGGACTCGCAACACAATTCCGGTGCCATTTTGAACTCGGCCGGGGAATATGCGGAATACCACCGCGTCATTTCCGATCTCAGGGATGCCCCCATTGGGTCCGGCGATGATCTTGATGACGCCATGGACAGGCTTTCAGTGTTTTATGGTGAGGACAGGTTGGCCCGGGCCTGGATTGCCTATGCCGCAATGATCGCCTCTCAGCACCCGGAATATCTGGATGATGTTCAGGAAGTTGCTGATTATTACGGGCCTGAAGCGGCGATGTCGGGCCTTATGTATGACCCGGCTTTCGCAACAAGTTTTACACACTCAACTGAAGCGCAATCATCCGTCGTCGATGCCATTGAAATCGACAACGCAGAAATTCGCGAAGTCAGCGAACGCTATCGCGCTGCAGCCTATGACCTTCAATCGGAAAGATGGGCCCGGACACGCTCGGCGAACCGTCAAGACAGATTGTCATCCCTGGCCAATTCCGATGATCGGTCCATTACAGTCGATCAGGATGTGTTGATGACTTTGGGGTCGGGTACACAGACACGTGGCCCCGCCTCATCCTTGTTTGAAACGAACGCTGCTTCTTCCGCCAATTCTACTGGCTCTCCCAATCTCAGCCTGACTGTGGGCGAGGCAACATACGCGCCGGACCGGACCCGGATTGGCCGTATCCTGTCGGTTGCCGCCCTGCAATCGCTGTCCGACAATCCGAATGAAATCAGCCCCGCCCTTGAGGCATTGCTTGCAGACCCTGCTGTTGAGCGATGCATGGCCTGGGTCCGGTTGGATATGCAGCAATGTGTCGCCGCTGGCCATTTCAAATACGAGGACAGCTTTTGTATCGCGGAACATGCCCTTCTGGATGTCAGTCGCTGTCTGGGTGCATCGCCGCAAAGTGGGGCGCACTGATATAATCGCCCATCCACTCCTGAAGGCCCTGTCAGAGAATTTGGACGCCTATCTAGCACGACACCCTGTCGAGCGAGACGGGTTACAGCCTCTGCTGTCCGGTTTGACCGCGCCTGATGACCTTTGGGACCGGACTAACATGGACGGTCATTTGACGGCGACAGCCTTGGTACTGGCCAATCAGGACCGACATGTCTTCATGATCCATCATAAAGTCCTTAACCGCTGGCTTGCTCCCGGTGGACACGTAGACCCGGGCGAAATGCCTGAGACAGCTGCCTTCAGAGAACTTGAAGAAGAAACAGGCCTTGTACCCGTTTCAGCCTCAACAGAGCCCATCGATATCGATATACATGCCATTCCTGCCCGGCCCGCCAAAAATGAAGGCGCGCACTTCCACTTTGATTTTCGCTATGTGATGAGAGCCAATTCCAAGTCAGTCCCGGTGCTTCAGGGCACGGAAATAGCCCAAGGTGAATGGCAAGACCTTGAAGCCCTGCAACAGGCTTACCCGCGCGTTTACCACAAGCTCACTGCTGCTTAACCATAACCTGAGTGATTATACGTCATCTGGTTCACGTACAGGACTATCTGCGCACAGTTTGATTCAAATCTTAACGAAAAGTGTGCCGTTCAGAGACAAGATAAAATTGAATATAAATTTTATGAAAAATCTCTGATCCACTTTCGTACGTTGTTTGTCGTAAACCATGGATTTGCTAGCAATAGCTTATTTTTTCTCCTAGCCTCATTCCTGCATCGTCGGTCATGTCTCCCATGACCACGGTCTGAAAGAGGTAGAAAATGATGTTTCTTGTTCGTGCCGCGTTTTGGCTCGGTATTGTCAGTGTCTTCGTTCCCAGCGATTTCGCCGGCGAAGCCATGGACATGCCCTTTGATACCCAGACTGTCAGCTTCGATGCTGGAGAATCCGTAGAGAACTGGTGTGAAGGCAAAGAAGCCATCTGCGAAGCGGGTGAAGAAGCCGCTCGCCTTGGAGGCTTCCTCTCTGAGGTCGCGATAAACCGCCTCGAAGACGCCATTGAAGCGCGTTCCGAAGAAAACTCCTGACATCTTTTATGCATTTCTGTTCTGGAGCGCTTGAACACTCGGGCCGCGCACGCTAATTCCGCGGCGTGATGAACAAGGCCGATATCCATTCTGAAATAGAAGAACTCATTGAAGAGTTTGATCTGCTGGGTGACTGGGAGCAGCGCTATAGCTATCTCATTGATCTAGGCAAGGCACTGCCTGATTTTTCCGATGAAGACCGCAATGAGGCCAACAAGGTCAAAGGCTGCGTCAGCCAGGTCTGGCTGATCACTGAGAAGGCGGGTTCCAACCATCTTGTCTTCCGGGCTGACAGCGATGCCCATATCGTGCGCGGTCTGGCTGCTTTACTCGTGCGTCTTTATTCAGGACGCACACGGGAGGAAATCCTGTCCGTGGATGCCCGTGATGTTCTGGCTAAAATCGGCCTGTCCGAGCACTTATCGCCCCAACGCTCCAATGGTCTGACCTCGATGATCGGGCGTATTCGCGCAGCCGCTGAAGCCTAACCCCTGGCCACCATGCCATAATGCTCGGCCAGCTGCCTCAGGGCCAGTTTCAATATACTCTTGCCCGAACGTTGAACCCAGCCAAAACGGCGTTCAACCGCACCCATTTTCTCTTCGTGAATACAAACTGCCATCAAGAGCTGATCCATTCCGCTTCCTACCGCTGACAGGGCTGCCATGACACGATCCTTGGCCTGAAGTTTTGCCAGGGGCATGTTCTCGTATGAGGCCGAAGAACCGCCATGATGAGCTGTCAAATCCCAGCTCTGGGTGGTGCGTTGATGCAAGCTGGACACTGTATAATCAGAGCGGAATTGATCTCCGGCGGCCATCTCAACCGGATCGAGATATTTTGACCAAGGGTATAAGGGATTTTCGCGTGCATTTACGGAATGCGTTTCCAGTTTTCCCGTCTCCATTGTGAAAGGCTTTTCTGTCATTTTTCGGTGTTGATTTGCAAATTGGCTCTGTTCTTCCCTACCCTGATTTTCCTGAGTTTCGGCGACCCTGCAATGCCCTGATTGGGACAGCATAATTGCCTCCCCAATTTCAACCAAAATACCTTCACTCAATCTTGCTCTCACATCAGCATTATCCACCCGGACCAGAGGACGACAGCGGCGATCCTTGCCGATAAAAACACCATACCCCTTTCCCCTGCCCGGTAATCTCAGCAATCGTGCATTTTTCCTTGTGAGGCACCGCATCCAACGCGGCAGAGCACTCATGCCGCAAGCTTTTCAGGTGGTGGTGCCAAACGAAGGCAGGCTTCTAAAGCATCCATATACTGATCAAAGGCCAGATCATCGCGCTGATCTTCTATGCGATGGCAGGCATGGGACGCCGTTGACCTGTCTCGTCCGAAAGCAAGGCCCACTCGCGACAGGCTTAGTTCAAATGCGACATGGGCCAGATACATGGCGACCTGACGGGCAAAGGCCGCTCTCTGCGAACGCCGCGTCGGCGCATTGAGATCTTCCTGGGAAACACCAAATGCATAGGCAACTGCGCTTTGCGCCAATTGTGCCCGGGCGGTGTCTTGTTGAAGCCTGATATGCGTGTTCGTCATTTTGAACTCCCGGTCATCTCAAATCGGATCGCCGGATCAGCGATTCCGTGTTCGCATGCTAGGAAGCCCACAACCGGGTGGGGATAATATTCCTATTATAGGCGCAAAGAAAAGACGCACAACCCCTGCGGGCAATGCGTCCAATCTTACTATAAGTACTTGATATCCTAAGGTGCCAGATAGGCGATAACCATGACAATCGCCAAGAGTGCACTGGTCCAGATCGCGAGGACACCACTGGGGATATCCCGACTCAAAGCACCAATAGGACTGAATACCTCGTGCATTCTGGAACCGATTCGTCCCTGCATACGCGTCAGAACATTACTCATGGAGGCGGTCAAACGGCCCGTCATGGACCAGGCCCATCTAATCGCACTATCGGCAAAGCGACGATAGACCCAGTCGAAGTCCAGATTGATCGACCGTTTCTCTGACGGATAAGCCCCGATCCTCAACAGGAAGGCAAAGGCAAAGATCGCACCCATCAGGAGCTGCATCTGCCCGACGATATGATCGAAGGAGAACACAGGATAGGCATTGGCGATTTCAGGATATGGAACAAGATTATACAAAACCCTGAAGCCGCCCGGCATTCCGAACATGTCCGGCCAACCCAGATAGATGCACAGCATGGCTGCCAGACCCATGGCCATCAACATATTGACCGGAGCTTCGGGCACACGCTTGCCGCTGTCGTGAGCGAAGAAAGCGAAATACGGAATCTTGATGCCTGAATGCTCCAGCACACCGGCTGATGCAAACATCAGGACGGCCCAGACAATCCAATGACCTTCCTGGGCAACGGCGGTCAAGATCATCGCCTTGGTGACGAAGGCTGAAAACAGCGGGAAGGCCGAAATGGTGGCCGCGCCGATGATACAGAACACAGTGGTCAATGGCATGGATTTGAACAAT
>Ga0316207_10001220_pt1 | contig 32990 bp, 34 predicted proteins | sample 6weekpyrite_MG_FD_204943 | JGI IMG/M metagenome (GOLD analysis project Ga0316207, IMG submission 204943) | Microbial mat bacterial communities from mineral coupon in-situ incubated in ocean water Damariscotta River, Maine, United States -... | ecosystem: Environmental > Aquatic > Marine >...
AAGACCGTCGACTTGCTTCCGCACAACGTAAAGCCAGTGCTGCGCAATTAGAGTTAGATGATAAGTATCGTGCGATGCAGAGCATGTTGGCACGTGACCATGTTACATGGACAAAACTGTCACAACGCCTAGATCGTTATCGTAATACTTTAATAGGCCAAGCTAAAGTAAATAGTGAAGCATCATTATTAGCCTACCAAAATGATGCAACAGATTTTACGACTCTAATGCGCGCAAAAATCACTGAATTAAATACACACTTAAAGGCATTACGTATTCATACGAATTACGCCAAAGCACATGCGCGCTTGTTGTACCTTGCTGGAGAACAGAAATGAACAAGTCGATTAAGAAATTAAGTTTATTAGCGGGTGCAATTGCATTAGCACTATCTTTAACGGCTTGTGATAGCAGTGACATGCCAAAGGACGGTATGACTGATAGCAAGATGGAAACGGCTTTAGAACATGCAGGCAAGCATCTCGATTCCAAATACGTATGTCCAATGCACCCAACTATTATTCAAGATGAACCAGGTAACTGTGCCCTTTGTGGTATGGAGTTAGTTGAGAAGAAACAGGAAAAGCCGAAAGAGAAAAAAATTCTGTATTGGGTTGCACCAATGGACCCAAATTTCCGCCAAGAAGGCCCCGGTAAGTCACCAATGGGGATGGATCTAGTTCCATTCTATGAAGAAGGTACTGATGATAATGCCGTAACGATTTCGCCTACTATTGTTCAGAATCTAGGTGTGCGTACTGCACAGGTCGAAGTCGGTAAACTGTGGAAACGTGTTGATTCAGTTGGCTATGTTGATTTTGACGAAAACCTAATTAGTCATGTTCATTTACGTACTGAAGGCTGGATAGAAAAACTAGCCGTTAAATCTGAAGGTGAACGGGTTAAGAAAGGCGAATTGTTGTTTGAATTGTACTCGCCAACATTAGTGAATGCACAAGATGAATATTTACAAGCCCGACGCAGTAAAAACCGTCGTTTGATTAATGCCTCATACGAACGCCTACGCGCACTCGGTGTTGGGAAAGGTCAAATCAATCGAATTAAAAAGACGGGTAAGGCGGAGCAACTTATAAAAGTACGTGCCTCACAAGATGGCATTGTTTCTAAATTGAATGCACGTGAAGGTATGTTCGTGAAACCGCGTATGGAAGTCATGACACTCGCTGATTTGTCGACTATTTGGATTCAAGTTGAGATATTTGAGCGTGAAGCGGAATGGGTTCAGGTTGATAAACCGGCAGAAATTACGCTTTCTTATCTCCCCGGTAGAAAATGGGAGGGCAAGGTTGAGTATGTCTACCCAAGCCTTGATCCTCGTACACGGACTTTACGTGCACGCTTGAAGTTCGATAATCCAGATGAGTCATTGAAGCCGAATATGTTCGCCAATGTCACGATCTTTGGTGGCGCAACTCAAGAAATGGTGAGCATTCCTACCGAAGCATTGATTCGTACCGGTGATAGTGAACGCGTCATCATCAGTTTGGGTGAAGGTCGGTTTGCACCACGTAATGTGGTGAGTGGTATTGAGTCAGGTGATCGTATTCAGATTATCGAAGGGCTTAATGACAGTGAGTATGTTGTGACCTCATCACAGTTCTTACTTGATTCGGAAGCAAGCATTAAAGCGAGTTTAAATCGCATGAGTGAGCCTGCGCCAGCATCTGAAAAAGGCATGGAAATGACAGACGATACCATGAAAGCCGATTCAAAAATGGTAACAGGTAAAGGTGTGGTGCGTGACGTAATGGGCGAAGGGAAAATTAATTTGTCACATGATCCTATTCAGGCCTTGGGTTGGCCAAGTATGACCATGGATTTTAAGCTTGCCGACGGTGTGTCGACCAAAGATCTTAAACCCGGTATGGCAGTTGAATTTGATCTCATGGAAAAAGACGATGTCTACATGATTGATTCTATCCGTCCTGCAATGACAATGGATAAGGAAGCAGGCCAATGATTTCAAAAATAATTGATTGGTCAATTGAAAACCGTTTTTTGGTTTTATTATTAACCGCAATGATGATTGGTTGGGGGGTGTATGCTGTTAAGCAAACACCGCTCGATGCGATCCCTGATCTTTCTGATGTGCAAGTGATCATTAAAACAACCTATCCAGGTCAAGCGCCTCAGGTTGTTGAAGATCAAGTAACCTACCCATTAACAACGGCAATGTTATCGGTACCAGGTGCAGTCACTGTGCGCGGTTATTCCTTCTTTGGTGATTCGTATGTGTACATCATCTTTGAGGATGGCACGGATCCGTATTGGGCACGCTCAAGGGTGTTGGAGTATCTGAGCCAAGTTGAGGCAAGGTTGCCACGGCAGGCACGTCCGGCACTGGGACCTGATGCAACCGGTGTGGGTTGGATTTATGAATACGCCTTGGTTGATCGCACTGGTAAAAACGATCTTGCGCAATTACGTAGTTTGCAAGATTGGTTCTTGAAATATGAATTACAAACTGTACCCGGTGTTTCTGAAGTCGCCACGATCGGTGGCATGGTGCGCCAGTACCAAGTGATGCTAAACCCAAATCGTTTGCGCGCTTACAATATCCCACTATCTAAAGTTAAAAAGGCCGTACAACGAGCTAACCAAGAGGTTGGTGGTTCCGTTATTGAAATGGCGGAAGCGGAATATATGGTACGCGCGACTGGATACATCACGGGCATCGAGGATCTGGAAGGTGTGCCCTTAGGCATGAATGAGCAGGGAACCCCTATCTTGCTTAAAGATGTTGCAGATATTCGTGTTGGCCCACAAATGCGCCGTGGTATCGCTGAGCTGAACGGTGAAGGTGAAGTGGTCGGTGGCATTATTGTCATGCGCTTTGGCGAAAATGCATTAACAACTATTCAGGGCGTTAAGGATAAATTAAAACAACTACAAAGCGGTTTACCAGAAGGCGTTGAAATCGTCACGACCTATGATCGTTCTTCATTGATTAATCGTGCTGTCGATAATTTAAGTTATAAATTGCTTGAAGAATTTATAGTTGTCGCACTTGTGTGCGCGTTGTTTTTATTCCACTTCCGTTCGGCATTGGTTGTTATTTTAAGTTTGCCTGTCGGGATTCTTGTTGCCTTTATCATTATGGAATCACAAGGTATCAACGCTAATATTATGTCATTGGGAGGGATTGCAATTGCTATTGGCGCAATGGTCGATGCCGCAATTGTCATGATCGAAAATGTGCATAAACATCTGGAGAAGGAGGAGCTCACCGACAAAAATCGTTGGCAGATTATGAAGCAGGCTTCAGCTGAAGTAGGGCCACCGCTGTTCTTCTCTTTATTGATTATCACATTGAGTTTCTTGCCGGTGTTTACCCTTGAAGCGCAAGAAGGGCGTATGTTTGCTCCATTGGCCTACACCAAGACCTATGCAATGGCAGCAGCAGCAGCCTTGTCGATTACATTGGTGCCAGTGTTAATGGGTTTATTGATTCGCGGACATATCACGCCGGAGCATAAAAACCCGATTAATCGGATTTTAATCGCTGTTTATAGACCGGTTATCAATCTCGTACTACGTAAACCCATGAAAATTTTGTTGGCGGGTATTGTGGTAACCGTGGTGGGTGTGTGGCCTATTACGCAATTGGGTGGCGAGTTTATGCCAACCCTCGATGAAGGTGATTTACTTTATATGCCTTCTGCATTTCCTGCTGTGTCGATTGGTAAGGCCGGTGAAATTTTACAACAAACTGATAAGTTAATTCGTACTGTGCCCGAGGTTGAATCGGTATTTGGTAAGGTTGGTCGTGCAGACACAGCAACCGATCCCGCACCACTGACGATGATTGAAACGACGATTCGCCTGAAGCCGCGTGAAGAATGGCGTGAAGGCTTAACGTTGGACGGTTTGAAACAAGAACTCAATAGCATTGTTAAAATTCCGAGTATGGCAAATACATGGGATCCACCGATTAAGATTCGTATCGATATGTTATCTACGGGGATCAAAACACCGATTGGTATTAAAGTGGCCGGGCCTGATCTGAATGTGATTCAAGATATTGGCAAGCAGATCGAACAGGCACTGAATCCGATACAAGGAACCTCATCTGTTTACGCAGAGCGTGTTGCCGGTGGTCGTTATGTAACGGTGGATATTGATCGTGTTGCCAGTGCGCGTCTTGGTTTAAATATTATGGATATCCAGGATGTGATCAGTACGGCCGTGGGTGGTTTGAATATTACACAATCGGTTGAAGGTTTGGAACGTTACCCGGTGAACATGCGTTACCCACAAGGGACGCGTAACTCGCTGGAGAAAATTCGTAACCTGCCTCTAGTTACACCGATGGGTGCACATATTCCATTATCACAAGTCGCAAATATCAATATTGAAAATGGCCCAGCGATGATCAAGAGTGAGAATGCACGTTTGAATGGTTGGATTTATGTCTCGATTCAAGATCGCGATATTGCGTCTTATGTTGATGAGGCTAAACAGGTGGTTGCTGAGCAAGTGCAACTACCGGCAGGGTATTCAATAGGCTGGTCTGGCCAATATGAATATTTTGAACGTGCCCTCAAGAAACTCTCCATTGTTGGCCCGCTGACATTGGCAATTATTATGTTGTTGCTGTACCTCAACTTCAGAAACTTTGTTGAAGTCTTTATTATTATGGGGACGTTACCAGTTGCACTGGCCGGTGGCGCATGGATACTTTATATCCTTGGTTACAACTTATCCGTTGCGGTTGGTGTTGGCTTCATTGCGCTCTCCGGGGTTGCGGTCGAGATTGGGGTACTGATGTTGGTGTACCTCAATATCGCTTACAAAGCGCGTTTTAATAAAGCGAAAAGTGAAGGCCGTACGATGACGATTGCTGAGTTACACGAATCGGTTGTTGAAGGTGCATTATTACGTGTGCGTCCAATCATGATGACAGTATCCGCTATTATCGTTGGTTTGTTACCGATTATGTTGGGCGGTGGTACAGGTTCAGAAGTCATGAGCCGTATTGCCGCACCGATGGTCGGTGGCATGGTGACGGCGACTTTATTAACCTTGGTCGTCATTCCTGCGGTATTTATTGTTTGGAAGAGCCGTAGCTTAGATGAGGCGATAGAATGAAACGGCCGAGTATTATTTTATTAGCTAGCGCGATACTGGTGGCATGTGATCCACCAGATATTGCTAAGCTGATGACGCCTCCTGCGAAGGAAGTGGAAACAATTAAGAGGAATCTGAACCCAGAACAGCTATCGCGTGGTGAGGTTTTATTTACACAAAATTGTGCTGCGTGTCATGGGGAGCAGGGAGAAGGAGCGGAGAATTGGCAAAAGCGTGACAAGGATGGCAGATTCCCACCTCCACCACTGAATGGGCTTGGCCATACTTGGCATCACCCCACAACGGTTCTGAAATATACCATCAATAATGGTACGGGTAAGATTGGCGGTAATATGCCGGCCTTTAAAGGTAAGCTCACCGACATGCAGATTGACGATATTTTGGTATTTATACAGGAAAAATGGCCAGAACCCATTTATGAGGCATGGTACAGAACGGATGAAATGGCAAGGCGTAAAAAAGGCGATAATTAACCAAGGAGAATAATGATGCATGATGGTGGATGGATGACATTTGGCCTAGGTTTAGGCCACTGGGGGTTCGGTCTCGTTATTTGGATTGCGATTATTGTGGCTATTGTCTGGCTAATAAAACCCTCTGGTGGTTCAAAAGACGATTGAAAATGCACTTTAAGCCCCCATATAGTAGGGCTACACTGCATTTTATATTTTGTAGCCATCAGAATAGTGGCTTTTTTAGGAGAAGATTATGTACGGTTTTTCAGTTTCAGTATCGGACAGTTTTGATGACGCGATCACACGTGTAACAGATGAGTTGTCAAAAGAAGGTTTTGGCGTTCTCACTGAGATAAATGTTGCGGCTACGTTGAAAAAGAAACTCGATATTGATAAACGTCCTTATACTATTCTTGGTGCATGTAACCCAGTGCTCGCGAATCAAGCGATTGATGCTGAACCTGATATTGGTTTGTTGCTTCCTTGTAACGTATTAGTCCGTGAAGAGGAAAATGGTTCGGTTACAGTGGCGTTCATGGATCCAAGTGCTGTATTAACACTAGTGACTCAAGATGGTATTGAAGAACTCGCTGCTCAAGTAAAAGAAAAACTTGAGCGCGTACGCGACGCACTTAAATCATAAGAGGAATTACCATGGTGGATTCAATTACACTCAATGTTGCTAATATGAAGTGCGCTGACTGTGTATCGTCAGTTGAACAAGCATTGTTGGCAGTTGAGGGTGTTGAGTCAGTTAAGGTGAGTCTTGATGATAAAAATGCGATTATTTCGGGCACTGCAGAAATAAGCGCCTTAATGAAAGCCACAACCGATGCTGGATTCCCAGCATCGTCAATTTAATTGAATTATTGATTCGATGAGCAGCTCACAACCCATACGCTTGTCGATTGGTTCGATGAGTTGTGCGGGCTGTGTTGCATCTGTCGAGAAAGCATTAAATAGTGTTGCAGGTGTGGAGCGAGCAACAGTTAATTTTGCAGAACACACGGCGGAAGTACATGGTAACGCAGATGTAACCGCATTGTGTCAGGCCGTGGTCGATGCAGGTTATGAAGCAGCTGAGTTGCAGGGCACGGAAAGCATCAAAGATAAGCAAGCTGCTGAATTGGCAGAGTTTCGTAAACTATTAATAAAGAGCGGTGTTGCCATGGCGATTGGTGCGCCGCTTTTTGTATCAGGACTTCTGGGCAAAATGCCCGTCCTAACAGAACAACGTCTGTTCTGGTTTGTTATCGGTATTTTAAGCCTGTTTGTATTGGTCTATTCCGGTGGCAGTTTCTTCACGGGTGCATGGAAATCCTTAAAGAACCGTAGTGCCAACATGGACACCCTTATCGCTCTTGGTACGGGTAGTGCGTGGTGCTTCTCCATGTTGATTACTGTGTGGCCAGATATTGTTCCGGCAAGTGCCCAGCACGTTTATTTCGAAGCCGCTGTGATTATTATTTCGCTGATTAATTTTGGTTCCGCACTGGAAATGCGTGCGCGTGGAAAAACCTCGCAGGCGATTCAACGCTTAATTGGTTTGCAGGCAAAGACGGCTCGGGTGATTCGCGATGGAAAGGAAATAGATATACCGATTGAAGACGTGGGGCTGGGTGAAACTCTCCGCGTTAGGCCAGGTGAGAAACTTCCTGTTGATGGCATCATCATTGATGGTCACTCAAGTATTGATGAATCCATGCTGACGGGTGAACCGGTACCAGTACAGAAAAAAATAGGCGATCAGGTTGTTGGTAGCACCTTGAATAAGCAAGGTAGCTTTCTTATGCAGGCAACTAACATTGGTAGTAATACCATGCTGGCAAAGATCATTGATATGGTAAGGACAGCACAGAATAGTAAACCGGCAATAGGCAAGCTGGTTGATAAGATTTCGGCTGTGTTTGTTCCTGTTGTGATTTTAATCGCTATTGCGACTTGTATTAGCTGGTATTTGTTTGGTCCAGAACCTCGTATCAGTTACATGTTGTTGACGACGATGACGGTGCTAATCATTGCTTGTCCTTGTGCTCTCGGACTCGCGACACCGATATCGATCATGGTCGGCGTTGGCAAGGCAGCAGAATACGGTATTTTGATTCGTAATGGTGATGCCTTGCAACAAGCGGGTAAGTTGACCACGGTTGTGTTAGATAAGACAGGCACGGTTACACAAGGTAGTCCTGCCGTAACGGGTGTTGTGGTAGAAGAAGGCTTTAATGAAGAAGAATTACTTGCGACGGCTGCGAGCGTTGAACAAGGTTCGGAGCATCCATTGGCTGAGGCCATTATTGAGTCAGCCAAGTTAAAAAAATTAGACATAGTTGATGCGAGTCAGTTTGAAGCGATTGCAGGCCATGGCGTTAGGGCGAACGTGAATGGTCGAATGGTTTTATTTGGCAACCAACGATTAATGCTAAGAGAAAATATTGCGCTGAGTCATTTGCAAAAACAGGCTGAGAGGATGGCAGAGCAAGCTCAAACGCCGATGTTTATTGCAATAGATAATCAGCTAGCGGGAATTATTGCCGTCAGTGATCCCATTAAGGACGACTCGGCTGCTGCGATCAGTGCGTTGCAGCAGTCAGGAATAAAGGTTGTGATGTTGACGGGGGATAATCATTTAACCGCTAAGGCAGTAGCAAAACAAGTTAGGGTGGATGATTTTATCGCTGAAGTATTGCCAGAGGATAAATCTGCCGAGGTTGAAAAATTGCAACAGCAGGGCGAAGTCGTTGGCATGGTTGGTGACGGGATCAACGATGCACCGGCGCTGGCACAGGCTGATGTTGGATTTGCGATGGGTAGCGGTACCGATGTGGCAATTGAAAGTGCAGACGTCACCTTGATTCGCGGCTCATTGTTTAGTGTGAGTGATTCAATTCTTATTTCGCGTGCCGCAGTAAGAAATATTTGGCAGAACCTATTCGGTGCCTTTATTTATAACAGTCTAGGGATTCCTGTAGCCGCAGGGATTCTATACCCTGCGACAGGATTACTTCTTAATCCAGTGATTGCCGGTGCTGCAATGGCAATGTCGTCAGTTACGGTTGTAACGAATGCGAATAGATTACGATTCTTAAAAATTAAGCGAAGCTAAATTTATTTTTGTAGACCAAACTCTTTAGCGAGTTTATTGTCTTTTTCGGCGAGAGCCGGTTCATTGTTGCCTGTATAAGCCAGTGCACGAAGATAATAGGCTGTGCCGTGAATGTTGTAAGGACCTTTTTCAATCGCAGTACTGCATGCTGCGATCGCCTTAGAAAACTGCTTGTTCTTTTCATAACTACTACAAAGATTCACTAATAGTGAGTAGTTTTCTGGTTGTAATTCGCTGGCTTTTTTTAGATGTTCCAATCCCTGCGCGTATTTTTTATTAAGATTTAATGCACTGCCAACTACATAATGACCTTGCCAGTTGCTACTATCCATTTGAATGGCTTTCTGGCCATATAGTTGAGCAATCGGTATTTGTCCAAGAGACAATTGTAACTCACCCATAGCAGAAACAACGGCTGAACTATCTTGGCAGCGTTTCATCGCCGTAAATAATTCATCTTCAATTTTGTAGAGTGCGCCAAGATAATCATTGCTGCCAGCTTGGTATTGCTGAACGGTCTGTTTGTGTTTTGTATCCGCATTTTTGAGTATCGTTGAGCAGTCTGTCGCCTGCGTAGTAGGAATATTAATAAACAATATGCTGGTTGCCGCAATAGCGATGACAATAAATGGTAGACGTTTAGTGAACACGGGCACGCACCTGTTTTTCCTGATTGTTATTTAATCGAGTAAAAGTATAGATAATATTGGTCTATACACCAATAGGTGCAATATGCATTTCAAGATAAGCGGTGATTTATGCGACTTGATCGTAAACTAGAATTTCAAGGGTATCGTCGAAGAGACTTTCGGAATGCTGCAGTATGGATTGGAGATCTTCAGGCGATAAGCCAGCTGTTTTTAGGGCTGAAATATCGAGTGATTCAGACGCATCCAGGTTATTACTTATTTTTGACAGCATGGTGTTGGAAAGATAATTGGCGATATGTGCAATCGCCGCATCTTGTGGGAATTGCTTAGCTAGGCTTGGGGTGTGGTGATGTTCAACGGCTTCAGCAATATAGTCAGGTAAACCCCATTGGCGTAATAATTCACCACCGACAGCAGCGTGATTGAAGCCCATTATCTCTTCTTCAATCATGAAGCGACGTTGTCGATTATTATTGCTTTGGGCAAGTACCTTGTCCGCAAGTTCGGGTAATCTATTGTTAATCAGCAAGCTGCCAATGTCGTGCAGTAAACCAGCAGCAAAAAAACGCTCGACATTAGGTTTATGTAAGTGGCTTGCAAGTGAGCGTGCAATGAGGCCGCAGCGTAGGCTATGACGCCAAAATGTCTCCATCGAGATCAATTCATTGGGGAGATCATCGAATACGTCAATGGCAGAGGTTGCAAGCAGTAGATCGCGAAGTTCAGGTGTACCAATGACCGTAATGGCTCGTGGTACATTATTAATATGCGACGGAAAATTAAAAAAAGGACTATTTGCTATACGTAACAATCGTGCGCTGATTTCTTGATTACTATTAATAGCGGCACCAATATCAGCTGCGGAGGATTGCTTGTCATTGGTCATATTATTAACGCGCAATACAATACTGGGTAGCGCGATTAAGTTTTGGACACTATTAACAAGTTGCTTGGCAGAGAGTGGCATCACAAATTCCTTTATATTGTCTAAGCACTGTATCTTTGAGTTGCAAAGTGGCTATTAGCAAGGCAGCATAAACTAAAAACTACGGACACTATAAGCAATTATAATGCATATATAAATAGTATCTTTCGTGTGGGTACTTTCAGACTGTTTCTTAAGGCTAAGACTATGAGTTGGTGGGGAAAAATCATTGGTGGGTCATTCGGTTTTATGTTGGGTGGGCCACTAGGCGCGCTTTTCGGAGCTGCATTAGGCCACAATTTTGACCATGGCATGGGGAAGTTGGGTGATGAAGGCTTTGTGCCCGGTGGACAAGAGCGTGTGCAGAGTGTGTTCTTTACCGCGACCTTTTCCGTTATGGGTTATATCGCTAAATCTGATGGCAGGGTTAGTAAAGACGAAATTGATGTTGCCAATGCATTAATGCAGCAGCTAAATTTGTCGCCAGAAATGATGGCGGCAGCAAGGCGTTTATTTGGTGAGGGTAAGAGCCCTGATTTTCCACTTGATGATGTATTAATACAGTTCAAAAAGGAGTGTCACCGTCGCGAGACCTTGATGCGGATGTTCCTTGAAATGCAGATTCATGCTGCCTATGCAGATGGCCATTTTCACCCAGCTGAGAAAAAGGCACTGCAACACATTTGCGATATGTTGGGCTTTAGTCAGCATGAATTTGACCACTTGGTTGACATGATTAAGGCCCATAACGAGGGTGCGAGCACAGGAGCTCGTTCAAGCGGTGGCCTGAGTCAGTCGATGGCTTATAAGGTGCTGGATGTAGATACATCAGCGACTGATGCTGAAGTAAAGAAAGCCTACCGCCGTTTAATGAATCAACATCATCCGGATAAACTGGTTGCTAAAGGTTTACCTGATGAAATGATGGAAGTAGCGAAAGAAAAGAGTCAGGAAATTCGTGCGGCTTATGATGTGATTAAGAAAGCGCGCGGGATGAGGTGATTTTTTTAAGTAAAGTCGATGCTATGCGCATGAATAATACGCTTGTCTTCTGGAGGCAGCTGACGATAGTCAAAACTATAAATAGCATCTAGATAGTGGCTTGCATCATTGGGAACAGGAAAACTGTGCCCCTCAAAAACCAGTGTTGTCAGTGGAAAGACCTTTTCAATATCAAACCACGCTGCAACATCGGGCATTTCGCCACTATAAATGACTTTAGATGTTTCCGCTCCCCAGCCTTGATGTTTTTCTTTTAACGAGGCAATTAAAATTGCACGCTTCGCGGGATCATCTTTGCCACTGGGTGTATGCAGGCTAATAGAAGAGACGTCTCTGATTTCTTTAAGCGTCTTGTCATAGTGATTTTTATTGGTATCTGAATTTTCAATTGCCAGCATGGGAAAAATATCGACAAACACACCTTGGTGGTAATTGATGGATTTATCTTTTTCATGAAACTCAACAATACTGGCGTTGTTTGAGCGCAACTTGGCGTAATCAAATTTAAAGTCTGGATCAGTTTGTGCTGTTTGCAGAAAAATATCGTTCGAAAGTTCTGTTTTGCCTATTTCTAAAAACCGCTTGTAGTCTTCAATTGGCATGGCGAGATCAATATCATCATCCCATGGGATAAACCCTTGATGACGCACCGCACCTAATAAGCTGCCAGAATCTAACCAGTAGCGTAATTGGTGTTTTTTACATATTGCATCAAACTCGATCAACATATCGAGCATAATAAGTTGTGCTTTACGTAAAACATTAGGCTGTATCATTGAGTTATAGCTATTTTGTTAAAAGTTGTGCAGATGATTAGAAGTTATATCTAGCTATTTGTAAAGGGAGGCTTATGCGGCTTCAGACTCCATATTGTGTTCTGGTACGCTGTCCTGTGTAGGAGTGTGCCAGTTAATTATTTCAAGATTACCTTGTTTATCTTCAACTAACGCACTGCAGGATTCAACCCAGTCGCCACAATTGGCATATTGAATGCCATTTATTTCTTTAACATCGGGGTGGTGTATGTGCCCACAAATTACGCCATCTAACTCACGTTCGATGCACTCATGAGCTAATGTCGTTTCGTAATTGGAAATAATACTGAACGCGTTTCTTACTCTATTTTTAAGGTAGGAGGATAGCGACCATTGTGCCATGCCAAGAGCTATGCGCGCTCGGTTAAATAAGCTATTAAGCCTGAGCATGGAATCGTAGGCAACATCACCAATAACTGCTAACCACTGTTTATTAAAGACAACAGCATCATAACCATCGCCATGGACTACCCAATATTTTTTCCCATTTGGAGAATGATGGACATACTCGTCAACGAGGTGAATACTACCGAATGACATGCCAGAGTATCGGCGCAAGAATTCGTCATGGTTACCAGTGATATAGACTATTTTAGTCCCTCTTTTAGCACGCGTTAAAATGTGCCGTATTACGTTGACGTGTTGCTGAGGCCAATAGGCACGTTTCTTCATGCGCCAACCATCAATAATATCACCAACTAGATATAGGGTATCGCAACTATTCTGTTTAAGGAATTTACATAACTTTTCAGCTTGAGCACTAGATGTTCCGAGATGAACATCTGAGATCCAAATGCTGCGATGATGATTCCGCTTTGTGTAATGAACAGGAGGTTCTTCATATACAGGATCAGTCATCCACTCGGGAATATGAGGAGGAGGTTCGTGATCTAGAAGAAATGAAACAGGCTCTATTGCACTCATGAAAAGGCAGTTCTTCCCTATTGAAATAATGATGAAGGGTAGAAGCTATGTATGACACTATTATTTAATAATGTTTACAGTAATGTGACGTTACTCAGAATAGTGCTAGCGTCTATATTGATGCGAAGAAGTATGTTGTGCGTCATGTAGCTTGAAACAGGATAGGTTAAAAAGATATACGATTAATTTCTCGCCACACCGTAATAATCATGCAATGCATTAATCAATATATCAGTATATTCCTTGGTCATTTCACCCATATGCGAGACTCTAAAAACAACATCGCGCTCTTCACCGCCGTTCGGACAGACCATGACTTTATAATTTTTCTCTAGATCATTTACGACATCCATTGCCGACTTGCCATCGGTTGGTGTTAGCGTGGTCATCGCGTTAGGCATGAACGGTGTATATTCTTTTAAAGGCAATGTTTTTATGTTGTTTCTAAAATATTCAGCAATTTCTTTTGCATTCGCTATACTTTGTGTAATGCCGCCACGTTTTTTAATTTGCTCAAGTCTTGCTTGTAGTTGCAACATGATTGTTACGGCAGGTGTATAAGGAGCTTGCCCGCGCTCACCATTCTTTAAGTAATCTTTAAAATTAAAATACAAAGAATTTATATTTTTTAATTGTTTGATTGCTTTAGGAGAAAGTATCACCATGGTCAACCCCGGTGGTAAGGCCAAGCCTTTTTGCGAGCTGGCAATCACAACATCGATTTTAGATTGTTGCATATCCAACGGATCAGTTACCAACATTGAAATGGCGTCAACAATACTCAGCATATTGTTTTTTGCGGCATATTCACCGATTGCATCTAGATCATAAAGGTGACCAACTGATGTTTCATGGGCGTTTACTATTAGTGAGGTATAAGTTTCATTAGGCACTAAGCTATCAATATCGCTGAGGTTAGTATTTTTAACCTTAAAATTGGTGTGGGGTATTGAATGGGTAGCACAAATATCAACAAAGCGTGCACCAAACCCACCGCCATTCACGACTAAGGCATGGTCATCTTTGTTAAGTAAATTCATTACGGCTGATTCCATGCCTGCCGTACCTGATGTCGTTAAGAATATAGCTTTTGAACCGTCAGGTGCATTGACCATGTCCAACATGCCATTTTCACAAGCAAAGGTGACGTCTGAAAATTCACTATTCCTAAAGTAAGGCGTTTGTTGCGCGCCGACTTGTAGTATTTCTTCAGACATTTTTACAGGACCAGGAGTAAAAATGGCGTAGTCTTCGTAAATCATGTTAGGCACCGTTTGGTTCTTTCAATTCTTTCAATTCTTTCAATTCTTTCAATTCTTTCAATTCTTTCAATTCTTTCAATTCTTTCAATTCTTTCAATTCTTTCAATTTTCGCTCGTTATATTCTAAAAGCACTCTATTGATTCTGATCATGTCTTTGGGAGACAGCATCTTCGACTTACGAATGCCGCGCTGTATCAACGAAGCAAATTCGGCAATCATGTAACGCAGTCCAATGCCATCAAACTCATAACTGAAGGTTTGGCTTTTCTTCTCGTCTTCAAAGCGCACATGGAATTTTTTTGTTAACCACCATGGAGCCGGAATATAAACATAGCCCTTTGTTCCAGAAATGACGGCATCGCCTTCTGACTTAATGCCTGTTGCGACATTAGAAATACCGGTGGCACCGCCTTTGTGTTTACTAATAATAAGATTAGAAACATCGTAGCCTTCTGTGCCTTGGTCAAAGAAAGTAATGTCTTTGCTTTCACCCAAAATCTTACTGACAAGTAAAGAAGGGTAAGAGGCTAGAATATTGGTTGCACCCTGTGCCATAAAGGTATCGGGGTAATCTTTTTCTTTATATAGTGAGGTACGTGTTGCTCTCACTTCTTTAATATCACCAATGATGCCTTTATTTAATTCAGTTAACAGCTGCGAAAAGGCGGGTAAGAAAGCAGTTTTTAATGCAGAGAGCAATAATACTTTTTCTTTTTTAGCTAAGGAGAGTAATTCGACCAATTCACCTTTATGCAGTGCCAGCGGGTTTTCACACAAGACATGCTTTTTCGCCAGCAAGGCCTTTTTAATCAGCATGTAATGTTCTTCGAGAGCCGTATCAATGTAAACGGCAACAATACTGGTATCTAAAAACTCATCATAATTATCATGGCCATACCGGATGTGTTCACATTTTTTTGTGAACTGCTTTAAAGCGGCTAAATCATCTGAATAGATGCGATTGGTTCTTAAATTAGGGACATGTTGTGTTTCTTCAATAAAGGCTTTTGTATCACGACCAAGGCCGACAATACCTAGTTTAAGTGTATCGAAGTTATCTCTTCTTAATTCGGTACTGGAGATACCTTTTGTGCGTGGTAAGTACTCAACATGAGTGTATTCATTGAGGTAGTCAAATGTGCCTTCCCAATCATCACCAATGGCAAAAATATCAACATCATATTTCACCATGTCTTCGGCTTTTTGTTTTTTATGTTTCTCGATAATGACCTTGTCGACAAAATCTAGGGCTTCAACAGCTTCAGCACGTGTTTTTGTGTTTTCAATGACATTGAGTTTGCCACGTGAACGGTCATAGTTTTCGTCAGTCACACCGACGATAAGGTAGTCGCCTAATGCTTTGGCGCGTTCTAATAGTCTTAGGTGGCCTTTATGAAACATATCGAATGTTCCATAAGTAATAATGATTTTTTTAGTCATGTTAAGAGCTTTAATTATTCACTAAATGAAATAATGAATCTCCAGCAACGCCGATAATCACAACAATTAATCCAAGGATTAAATTTACACCAATAATCATTCTGATCTGTGCGAGTTTTTTACCTGCTGTCGGTAGGTCGTCAGCAACAAGTGCTTGTTTCAAGCGGCGGTAGGGGGCAAAGAAAATATGCATGAAAAGTAGCATCATTAAAATACCAAAACTCTGCATGAGGTTTACAAATAATGGGAAATTGCCAAAACTGCCGAATAGAGTGAATGCCATCCAGAAACCGCTACCCAGTAAACTGATAATACATAACCAAACCCACGGGAAGAATTTCCCAAATACATTACACCATAGTGATAAACGTTCTGGCGGGTCTAGTAATACCGCGGCAACCGGGCGCAGAGCCATGTAGGCAAAGAACATGCCGCCAACCCAAATAACGGCGGATAGAACATGAAGGGTAACAGCGATAGTCATCATTGATTTTATACCTGATTTTATTTTTTGTTTTGGCTAGGGGGGCGGCCTGAATGGTTGGATAGCCAGCTTTTTACTTGTCGAATTAATTCTTCTTCTTGGCCGTTAAAGAAATGATTAGCACCCGATACCTCAAGTTGGCGATAATTCTTATTTTCTGCCTTGCGTGCAGCTTGGCGGCGTTGTTTTACTGAATCAAGAACAGAGTCAAGATCTTGGCTGCCATATAGATCTAATGTAGGTAGCGTTATATTTCTTAAATACTTCAGATTGTTTAATTCGTCTGGTGCATCATTTGAGGCGCCCATACCGATAGCCACATAAGCGCGTACACGTTTGGAGCTTTTAGATAGGTAACTGTTTGCCATGGTGCTACCAAGACTATGAGCGACGATAACAACATTTTTGTAGAACTTATTGTTTAGGTAATCAATTGCTGCATTGATGCGGGCGGGCACGTCTTTGATGAGTGGCGCGTATTCTGAATATTTCGCGTCATTGGCGAGAATGGGCATTTGGATCGACAAGGTTGCCCAGCCATGATTGGGTAATTCAGAGCGTAATGGCTGAATCACATCTGACCAATTGGGATGCACGCCGCTTCCATGTAATAGGAGTACGGCTCCTTTGGCGACATCGGTATCATTTTCCGTATAAATACCAAGGAATTTATTGCCTCCAGATTCTAGCCAAACGGCGTCACCGACGATAATGCCGTCGACAAGCTGGTCTGCCCAGCGTTTCTCTTTTGCGAGATCAGAGGCTAATAGTACGGGGCTATTTAGACCTAATACTATGAAAAATAAAGCAATTAGTTGTTTTTTCATGGGGTGTTATCCAGAATAATCTTGAGAATCATAAGGTACATGATAACGCGAAAAAGCTGAAATATCCGCGCTAATCGGGTAAAGTCCGCCTTCAACTTTTTTAGGGTATCGATTTTTTTCGGTACGAATATGAAATTTAGACTTATTTTAGAGGTAGCCCACCATGGCAAATGATCTAATTGCACCATCCATATTGTCGGCAGATTTTGCCAAGCTCGGTGAGGAAGTGGACAACGTACTCGCAGCGGGTGCTGATGTTGTGCACTTTGACGTAATGGATAACCACTACGTTCCAAACCTAACTATTGGCCCATTGGTATGTGAAGCCCTGCGTAAGCACGGTGTAACCGCAGAGATTGATGTGCATTTAATGGTGAAACCAGTCGATCGTATTATCCCTGATTTTGCAAAGGCCGGTGCGAGCTATATTACTTTCCATCCTGAAGCATCTGAACATATCGATCGTAGTTTACAACTGATTCAAAACGAAGGCTGTAAGTCTGGTTTAGTATTTAACCCAGCGACTTCTTTGGATGTGCTTGAGCATGTTATTGATAAAATCGACTTGGTTTTATTGATGTCTGTTAACCCGGGTTTTGGTGGTCAAAGCTTCATTCCTCACACACTTGAAAAATTACGTGAAGCACGCAAGATTATCGATGCCTCTGGCCGTGATATTCGTTTAGAAATCGACGGTGGCGTGAAAGCGGATAATATTCGTGAAATTAAAGAAGCGGGTGCGGATATGTTTGTTGCCGGTTCTGCAATCTTTGGTGCAGCGAGTGATAGCGATGCGAACCGTTATGACACGATTATTGGTGAAATGCGCGCTGAATTAGCAAAAGCTAAATAATATTTAAAGATCCAACGCAGAGGCGCAAAGTCGCAGAGAACGCAAAGTTTTATAAGCTAAATTCTCCGCGTCCTTTGCGTCTCAGCGCCTTTGTGCGTAGATCTTAGAGTAATAAAATATGGCTCTTAATAAACCAGAAATGATTCTCATCGATGTCGATGGAACACTGGTTGATAGTGTTCCTGACCTTGCCTTTTGTGTTGATGAGATGCTTAAGCAACTCGGTTTGCCTGTACGCGGTGAAGATCGCGTGCGTCACTGGGTCGGCAATGGCGTGGAACGTCTTGTTGAGCGAGCGCTTGTTGATGATCTCGATGGTTATCCGGATGACGGATTGAAGGCTAAGGCGTTACCGATTTTTATGGCCCTGTATGCTGAGAACACCTGTGTGCGTAGTTGTTTGTACCCAGGGGTTAAAGAAGGCATGGCCTACATGAAAGCAGCGGGTTATAAAATGGGTTGTGTGACCAATAAGGCGGCGGCATTCACTATTCCGCTACTCAAAGAGCTGGGCATACATGATGAATTTGCCATTATTATTAGTGGCGATACCTTGGCTAAGAAAAAGCCGGATCCACTGCCATTGTTACATGCAGCTGAATTCTTTGGTGTTGAGCCTGCACAGGCAATGATGTTGGGTGATTCTGTTAGTGATGTGAAAGCGGCTCGCGCAGCGGGTTTTCAGATTACCTGTATGACCTACGGCTACAATCACGGTGCGAATATCGCTGATGCCAAGCCAGATGCCTTGATTGATTCTATGGCTGAGCTACAATCACTGCTTGAGAGCGCAGCGTAGTTGCGCCGAATAATAAAATTGTCATTTGGATAATTACATGGACACATTATTAGACGAACGATGGTGGAGCTGGTCTGTAGATAGAACCAGTAACTCCCTTGTGTCCGTGAAATGTAAAGGCAATGACAATGAATACCGAACAATTCAACGCGCTAGCAGCGCAACGTTATAATCGCATCCCTTTGATGCGCGAGATCCTCGCGGATCTCGATACTCCCCTGAGCGCGTATCTGAAACTGGCTGATGGCCCGTATTCCTATTTATTTGAGTCCGTTCAGGGCGGCGAAAAATGGGGTCGTTACTCGATCATTGGCCTACCTTGTCGCACCTTGATGCGGATTCGTGGCACCACTATTGAGATAGAAAAAGACGGTGAGGTTATTGAAACGGTTGAGGCTGATGATCCCTTAGCGTTTATTGAGGATTTCCAGTCACGTTACCAAGTGCCAGAGGTAGAAGGTCTGCCGCGCTTCACCGGTGGTTTGGTGGGTTACTTTGGTTATGACACGATTCGTTATGTCGAACCAAAGCTGAAAACATGTCCGAATCCCGATCAGCTTGATACGCCCGATATCCTATTAATGGTGTCTGATGAAGTCGTGGTGTTCGATAATCTATCAGGCAAGATGTACGTGGTGATTCACGTCAATCCCGAAATTGATAACGCACACACGGTAGCCGAAGCACGCCTTGATGAACTGGTTGCCAAGTTGCGACAAGCAACCCCGGAATATCATGAAGCGGGTAGCTCAAGTACAGAAGTTAATGAATCTGATTTCGTCTCGGGTTTTACTGAAGAGGGTTTTAAGTCAGCAGTAGGGCGTATTAAGGAATACATCCATGAAGGTGACGCCATGCAAGTGGTGTTGTCGCAACGGCTGTCTATTCCTTTTGAAAATGAACCATTGGATCTCTATCGCGCGTTACGAAGTTTGAACCCGTCACCTTATATGTACTTCCTCGATTTGGGTGACTTCCACATTGTCGGATCTTCACCTGAGATATTGACGCGTGTTGAAGACGGTGACGTGACGGTAAGGCCGATTGCAGGCACACGCCCACGGGGTAAAACCGAAGCCGAAGACAAGGCACTTGAGCTTGAGTTGTTGGCTGATCCAAAAGAGCTTGCTGAACACTTAATGCTGATTGATCTTGGTCGCAATGATGCAGGTCGAGTTGCCGAGGTCGGCTCGGTAGAGCTGACCGAGAGGATGCTCATTGAACGTTACTCGCATGTGATGCATATCGTCTCGAATGTAAAAGGTAAATTGAAGCAAAATATGTCAGCTGTGGATGCACTGCGTGCGACTTTCCCTGCCGGCACCGTGAGTGGCGCACCGAAGATTCGTGCTATGGAAATCATTGATGAATTAGAGCCGGTTAAACGTGGCGTCTATTCAGGCGCAGTAGGTTATTTATCATGGGAAGGTAATATGGATACCGCCATTGCGATCCGTACCGCTGTGATTAAAGATAAAACGCTACACATTCAGGCCGGTGCGGGCATTGTTGCTGACTCAGTACCACAAAGTGAATGGGACGAAACCATGAACAAAGCGCGTGCGATATTCCGTGCGGTGGCGATGGCGACTAAAGGGTTAGGGTAGGAGAAAATAATGTTATTAATGATCGACAACTACGACTCCTTTACCTACAACCTAGTACAGTACTTTGGTGAACTCGGTGCCGATGTTCAGGTGCATCGTAATGATCAAATTACGATTGAAGAAATAGAAAAACTCAATCCTGAGCATCTGGTGATATCCCCTGGCCCTTGTACGCCAAATGAAGCGGGTGTTTCGGTGGCTGCGATTAAACACTTTGCAGGTAAGGTACCTATTTTAGGTGTTTGCTTAGGTCACCAAAGTATTGGCCAAGCTTATGGTGGCAAGATCGTGCATGCGAATAACATCATGCATGGCAAGACCTCGATGGTTATGCACAATGATGTCGGCGTGTTTAAGGGACTTTCTAATCCACTTGAAGCAACACGTTATCATTCATTAGTTATTGATAAAGCAAGTCTGCCTGATTGTTTTGAAGTCACTGCATGGACTGAAAATGATGCCGGTGAAATTGATGAAATCATGGGCGTGCGTCATAAAGACTTAGCGGTTGAGGGTGTGCAGTTTCATCCAGAATCGATTTTGACGCAACATGGTCACGATATGTTAGCCAATTACCTGAAACAAAATAAATAATATAGGGGTATGACAATGGACATGCAATCAGCAATTCGTCGTGTGTTGGATAAACAAGATCTGTCACGAGATGATATGACGTCCATCATGCGCTTAATCATGACGGGTGAAGCAACACCGGCACAAATTGGTGGTTTCCTTGTTGGCTTACGTATGAAGGGCGAGACGGTTGATGAAATAACTGCTGCGGCAAGTGTCATGCGTGAGTTGGCATCGGGTGTAAAAGTCGATGGTGACCATGTTGTTGATATCGTCGGTACCGGTGGCGATGGTATTAATACCTTTAATATTTCAACAGCCAGTACCTTTGTCGTTGCCGCAGCCGGTGGCACTGTTGCAAAACACGGAAATCGTTCTGTGTCGAGTAAATCAGGTAGTGCTGATTTATTAGAAGCCGCTGGTGTGAATCTTGATTTGTCTCCGGAACAAGTTGGCCAATGTATTAATGATGTGGGTGTTGGTTTTATGTTTGCACCAAAACATCATAGCGCAATGAAGCATGCTATCGGCCCGCGCAAAGAAATGGCCGTACGCACAATCTTTAATGTACTTGGGCCGCTTACCAATCCAGCGGGGGCACCAAATCAATTGCTAGGTGTGTTTAGTGATGAGTTAGTTGAGCCGTTGGCTGAAGTGCTTAATGCGTTGGAGAGTAATCATGTGTTGGTCGTTCACTCGGCTGATGGTATGGATGAAATCAGCATTGCTGATGAAACCCATGTCGCTGAATTAAAAAATGGCACGATTACGACATACACCATCACACCTGAACAGTTTGGTTTGGAGCGAGGTAAACTGGAAGACTTGCAGGTTGATGGCGCAGAACAAAGTTTGGCAGTGATTAAATCGGTATTTGCTAACACTCCTGGTGCAGCGCGTGACATTGTGATTATGAATGCAGGTGCGGCAATTTATGCAGCTGATCTTGTTGAATCACTTGAAGATGGAATTAATAAAGCCAAAGAAATTATTGCCAGTGGTGCAGCACAAACCAAATTAGACGAACTTGTTAGTCTTTCAGCATCTCTATCTTGAAAATAATACTATGAGTAATACGCCAGATATTCTGAAAAAAATCATCGCACGTAAGCAAGAAGAAATTGCTGAGCGTAAATCAAACGTTTCTCTTGAAGACTTAAAGGCGAAACTTGCTGATGCATCGCCCGTCCGTGGTTTTGTTGATTCAATACGTTCTAAATTAGCGGCTGGTGAATCTGCGGTTATCTCGGAAATCAAAAAGGCCTCGCCGAGTAAAGGTATCTTGCGCGAAAATTTTCATCCGGCTGAGATTGCACAAAGTTATGCAGCAGCAGGCGCGGCATGTTTGTCCGTGTTAACAGATATTGATTTCTTTCAAGGCAGTGATAAATATCTACAACAAGCACGTGCTGCATGTGAGCTACCGGTTATTCGTAAAGATTTTTTTATAGACCCTTATCAGGTCGTTGAGGCTCGTGTATTAGGTGCAGATTGTATTTTGTTGATTGTTGCTTGTTTAGATGATGCACAAATGCAAGCGCTATGCACTGCAGCAACAGAACTCGGTATGGATGTCTTGGTAGAAGTGCACGATGCAGAAGAATTACAACGTGCATTAAAATTAAATATTCCACTAATGGGTATTAATAATCGTAACCTGCGTACTTTTGAAACCTCACTCAACACAACCATTGAATTGTTAGATCAAATTCCAAACGACCGTATTGTTGTGACGGAAAGTGGTATTCATCAAAAAGCAGATGTTGAATTAATGCGAGAGCATCAAGTGAATACATTTCTGGTTGGAGAAGCATTTATGCGTGAAGCTGACCCGGGTGAAAAATTGCAGGCACTATTTTTCAAATAGTGTTTCTTACCGAGTACCAAATACAACAATCGTTTTACCTTTGACGTTAATCAGGCGCTGTTCTTCAAGGTTCTTCAAAACGCGGCCGACCATTTCGCGAGAGCAGCCAACAATACGACCAATCTCCTGACGAGTAATCCGTATTTGCATGCCATCGGGATGAGTCATGGCATCGGGCTGTTTACATAGATCCAACAAAGTACGTGCAACACGACCGGTTACATCCATAAAGGCAAGATGACCAACTTTACGGCTGGTGTTTTGTAAGCGTATAGCCATTTGTGAAGCAAGTTCAAAAAGAATATCCGGGTTGTCACTCGAAAGTTGGCGGAACTTACTGTAACTAATTTCACCAAGCTCGCATTCGGTACGTGCGCGAACCCATGCGCTGCGTTTATTTTCGGGTACGAATAGCCCCATTTCACCGAAAAAATCACCGGGGTTAAGGTAAGCCAATACAATTTCACGCCCATCTTCGTCTTCGATGAGAACGGAGACTGAACCCTCTATAATGTAGTAAAGCACATCAGGCACATCACCAGCATAGATAATGACACTTTTAGCTGGGTAGCGACGATGATGGCAGTGCTCGAGAAAGCGCTGGATAGCAGGGTTTTCGTTAGGTTTAGTCATGAGCGTTATTTAGCTTAATGAACCTTATTTAATTGTTATTCTATTGAGTGTAGGCGTTTTTTTAGGCGCTGTCGAACTGCAAGTAAGCGGTTTTTTTCGTCAGTTGAGGATAGTTTCTGCTGATCCGTAATATGATACCCTACGCCGTCAGTATTTCTGTGGAGTAGTTCATGAAAGCACGTGTTAAATGGGTTGAAGATGCCACTTTCCTTGGTGAATCAGGTAGTGGGCATGCAATTGTAATGGATGGTCCTCCCGATCATGGTGGACGTAATTTAGGTGCGCGTCCAATGGAGATGTTGTTGTTGGGCTTAGGTGGTTGCACTATGTTTGATGTCATGATGATTTTGACTAAGGCGCGTCAAGATGTACGTGATTGCATTGTCGAAATAGAAGCAGAACGGGCTGAAGAAGAACCAAAAGTCTTTACCAAAATTCATGCGCACTTCCGTGTTATTGGTAAAGGGCTGAAAGAAGATCGTGTAAAGCGAGCTATTGAACTTTCATCAGAGAAATATTGTTCAGCATCGATCATGTTAGGTGCGATGGCAGAAATTACCCATGACTATGAAATTGAGGCCGTAGAATGAATCGTCCTCCCGCCACAGGTGGCATGCGTCACGTTGCTTTTTATGCGAAAGAGTTTGAAGCATGCGAACATTTTTATGTTGAGCTATTAGGTATGGCCGTTGAATGGCGACCAGATGCGGACAGCGTTTATCTTTGTTCCGGTAATGATAATCTTGCATTGCATCGCACAACTGCTCCATTTGCTGAAGAAGGCCAACACCTCGATCACATTGGTTTTATTATGCGAAAAATCGAAGATGTCGATGCTTGGTATGACTTTCTAGTAGAGAACAGTGTGGAGATGCGTACTAAACCACGTACCCATCGTGATGGCGCGCGTAGTTTTTATTGTTTTGATCCTGATGGCAACACTGTACAGATGATTTATCATCCACCGATTTCTGATTGTTGTTAAATCTTATATGCCGCTGTTGTCATGATTTTTGATGTGAACTTCATGGCTTGCTTGATAGGTGCAGGTAACTCGGCACCACCTGCTTCCAAAGCAACAGTCGCATGACGACTTTCATCTTCTTTCATTTGTTCCAGGATGGCGCGACTACGTTTATCGTCTTCAGGTAGTTCGGCAAGATGTTCATCAAGATGTGCGACAACCTGATGTTCAGTTTCAGCAACAAAACCAAGACTCCACTTATCACCAGCAAGACCGGCTAATGCGCCTAAGCCGAAAGAACCGGCATACCAAAGCGGGTTGAGTAGACTCTTGTGACTATGCAATTCATCAATACGTTGTTCACACCAGGCTAAGTGATCATTTTCTTCGTCAGCGGCACGCTGCATGCTGTCTCGAACCGTATCAAGTTTGGCGGTCATGGCCTGCCCTTGATAGAGCGCCTGAGCGCAAACTTCACCAACGTGGTTGATACGCATCAATCCCGCGATATGCTCTTGCTCATTAACTGAAAGGGTATCGGACTCAGGAATATCATCAGCAGGATTCGCACGCTCAGTGACTTGTGGTTTGCCAAAAACTGTACGCAGGGCTTGATCCATGCCAAGAGCGACTTTATCCGCAAGGGTGTGATTTCGTTGAGTCATAGTAATATTATCCGCCAAATTTAGATTAATGCCAAGGAGGAAAGGGTAAGCTAACATTTCGATTCGTCACATAGACGTAGAGATACCCTGTCTCCTTCGGGAAATTACTACGTAATTTCAAGGCGTCAACATGCCATCTCTACTGCCTATATGAACATGATTCGTTTTGTTCAGTCAGGTATCGCTTGCTGCAATAACTCAATAGGATGTAAGACTTCCATTTTTGGTTTGCCTGCCTGAATATGCATAGCACACCCGATATTTGTGGTGACCAAAATATCAGCTTGTTGCTGCTTTAGATCGGCAAGAATGGGTTCGCGCAATGCATCAGCTGTTTCAGCATGCTCGTACATGTAAGTGCCTGCTGCACCGCAACAACCACGTTGTCCTTTTACATGGCTAAGCTCAAGTTCAGGAATCATTTTGAGTAATGTTGAAACCGCTTTATCTTGGCGCATCACATTTTTCATACTACAAGGTGTTTGTATAACAACCTTTTTGTAAAGTGGCTTGAATGATGGTTGCATTGATTGCAAATGCTCGACAAGAAAATGATTAATATCCATTACTCGTGATGTGAATGAGTCGGTTGAGCTATCGCTATAGTCAAGGAGGCTTGCTCCACAACCACTTGCGAGTGTCAGTATCGGAATATTGTTGTCGTGATTAAACGCAGCGATATTTTTCATTTCTAATTGTTCGGCGGTATCACCATCACCTTGATGACGCGATAGGCCGCCACAACATGCTTGCGTAGCGGGAACTTCAACATTCACACCGAGTTGAGTTAATAATTCAATGGCAGTTAATACAAGCGCATTGCCTAATAATTCACTATTACAGCCAGTGAACAACATTACCGTCGTTTTTGCTGTTCCCTTAGCAGGATAGTAATCACTTAACTCTTGGAAGCGTTGTACGCGAGGTAAACTATTTAACAAACGTTTGTTGTTACCACCTAGAATATTTTTGCCTATCGACAATACACCGCTTTTTTGTCCAAGCCATAATTTCTTATTCAGTGCTCGACGTTGTTCCTGATCAGTTAAAATTTTTGCAACGTCATGTTGTGATGCTTGCGCTGGAAGGTGGCTACGTAGACCATCCATGAATGCACCAAATTTTACGCCAGAAGGGCAATTATTTTCACAATTGCGACAAACTAGGCAATGCTCAATATGCCCAGTAAGTTCATCAGTTGCATCAACCAACCCGGATAAAAAAGCTTTGCCTAACATTAAGCGTCCACGTGGCGATTCATTTTCATTTTGCGAAAGTGAATAAGTAGGGCAGTGTGGCGCACACATACCGCAAAGTACGCATTTGTCAGCTTCAGTAATCAGCGATGTTTTATCAGTTGTAACAGACAAGGGGAGACATAACCTTTTTAAATTTATTTAAAGACATATAATGGCAAAACATTTTACGCGCATGCGCACCTTAAGGGCTAATTAGTTTATGAGTTATTACAAACACCATGTTTTCTTTTGCACCAACCAACGTGATGAGGGTTGCGAGTGTTGCGCAGACTTTGATGCTCAAGCAATGCGTGATTACACTAAGAAAAAAAGCAAACAAATGGGGTTGGCTGGCGAAGGTGGGGCACGAATTAACTCAGCAGGGTGTTTAGATCGTTGTAGTGATGGCCCAGTGCTGGTCGTTTACCCGGAAGCGGTTTGGTATAGCTATGTTGATGAGCAAGATCTTGATGAAATTATGGAAAAACATCTAAAAAATGGTGAAATTGTCGAAAGACTGCAAATTTAAAGTTTTTTTAAAAAAAATAGCCCATTTTGTTAATAATCATATTTTTGTTTTAAAACAACAGCTTATAAAAACAAGAAGGAATTGAATGAAACCAGCAGCATGCTGAATATTGATAATAATAAACATTAACTAAAATTTATAATTTATTGATTATAATGAAGATAAAGTAATCGTTGACAAAAAAACTCCCATCCACGATGCTTAATACACCACGGATATACCCTTAACTGGGAAAGAACACTCTAACATTCCTCCACGAATAGAAGAGTCTAGTGGTACGGGCGCGATTCTTAACGGAATCGCGCCTTTTTCTTTTGGCCTGACCCATCTACGATGGGTAGGTTACTCACAATGACCAGAACCTACTGAGTAGGTTTAGGGAATCCCTAATGAAGCTCGTAGAGATTCTAGGGAGAACGCAAAGCGTTCTGTGAGCGGTGAAGATCCAAGCCACAGAAGCTTTGTACTACTACGTGTCTGGTTATTTAATAAACACCTAAATAAGTATTGACTAATATACTAATCTGGCCTATTATGTATCCATCATTTCAGTTGGATGCAATGAGCCTCCAACTTGATACGGACCTCCTCCACCTCCCAATGGTGGAATTTTTAGGCGCAGCCACCTTGGCAGCGCCTTTTTTTTCGCTCCGATTTGGGACAAATGGAGTGCGCATAATGGTGCCGGTAGGCATCTTTGCGTTCTTAGCCTCTAAGCCACAAAATTTAAGAAGATAGCTAGAAGCAACCAGTCTTCACGAATGGAGATGGTTAAGGTACTCACAATGACCAGAACCTACGGAGTAGGTTTAGGGAATCTCTAATGAAGCTCGTAGAGATTCTAGGGAGAACACAAAGCGTTCTGTGAGTGGTGGAGTTATAAGCCACAGAAGCCTAGGCGACAGTAGGAAATAATAGTTTTCTCGAATCCATATTCACCAGATCCCCGATCATATATATGGTTAGGATGGCTTATAATGGCTGCGGATTAGCTTTGAATCCCCCAGATTTCGCGAAACCGAGGCTTTAAGCGCTATTTGGCTAAAATGTTGCTGTTTTGCACTTGTATCCGGACTCAGACTCAAGTAATATTCCGCCTCTTTTCGTAGCACCCTATTGGATATTGGCATGATTGGAACAAAGACATTCAGCGCAAAACCGGCTGAAGTGAAGCGCGACTGGTTTGTTATCGACGCCGAAGGTAAAACCCTTGGACGTATGGCAACAGAGATCGCTCGTCGTTTACGCGGTAAACATAAAGCTGAGTACACACCTCATGTGGACACAGGCGACTACATCGTTGTGATCAACGCTGAGAAAGTGCGCGTAACAGGTCGTAAAGAAACAGATAAGGTTTACTACCACCACACAGGTTATGTTGGCGGTATTAAGTCAATCACGTTTGACAAGTTAGTACAGAAAGCACCTGAACGGATCATTGAAAAAGCCGTTAAGGGTATGCTGCCAAAGAACCCATTGGGTCGCGCTATGTACCGTAAACTTAAAGTTTATGCAGGTAGCGAACATAAACATACTGCCCAGCAGCCAACGCCGCTGGATATTTAAACCATTTAGGTTAATTTGAAATGTCAGAAACTTACTACAGCACCGGTCGTCGCAAATCATCTACTGCACGTGTTTACATCACAGCAGGTAGCGGCAACATAACTATCAATAATCGCACCATTGAAGAATACTTCGGTCGTGAAACATCTCGCATGGTTGTTCGCCAGCCACTTGAGTTGACTAAGCACGAAGGTAGCTTTGATATTAAGGTTAATGTAAATGGTGGTGGTAACACTGGCCAAGCTGGCGCAATTCGTCACGGTATTACACGTGCATTAATGAAATACGACGAAACACTGCGTTCAGATTTACGTAAAGCAGGATTCGTAACACGTGATGCTCGTAAGGTTGAGCGTAAGAAAGTCGGTCTGCACAAAGCACGTAAACGTCCACAATACTCGAAACGTTAATCTCGTTTTAGTAGTTATAAATAAAGCCTGCCTTGTGCAGGCTTTTTTGTGCCTGTTCATTTTAGTTATATGCAGTGAGTCGATATTGGGTATGTTTTTAGCCATGATGTTTTACAGAACGGTTTAGAACACAGAAAACCCGCAATTTCTTGTGCTTTAATCGTTTTTGTTGCAAAAAAACAACGCAAAGTAATTAATGTGGCAAATTAGTATAAAAGTGTTGCACAAACCCCAAAAACTGGTTATCTTTAAGTCTGTCAATTGACAAAATAACAATTAGAGTTAGGAGAAACATAATGGATAAGAAACTTCTTGCAGCAGCAGTAGCTGCAGCAATGTTCGCACCAGCTGTTGCTTCTGCCGGCGTGACTGTTTACGGTCGTGTACAAGCGGAATACAACGTTGAAGATTCAAGTGCAAATGGCGCTGACAGTGTACAAGCTGTTGATGACGATGCTAACCAATCACGTATTGGCTTCAAGTTCAAAGAAAAGCTAGGCGGTGGTTTAACTGCATTTGGTAAGTTGGAATACCACATTAACCCAAGTAATGGCGCAGGTACTGGTAACAGTAACGCTAACCAAAACAACAACGCTTTGGGCGGTCGTGACCAACACGCTGGTATCAAGGGTTCTTGGGGTTCAATCGCAGCAGGTTCATTCCACTCACCATACAAAACAGCTGGTGGTGTTAAATGGGATGCATTTAACGCGACTCACCTTCAAGCACGTCGTGCTGGTGGTATGACAGGCGGTACAGGTATCGGTGGTCACAATGGCTTCATGCGTAACGCTATCTACTACACTTCACCAAACGTAAACGGCTTCAAAGTACAATTCGCAATGTCACCTGACGAAACTAATGGTGGTGCGCGTAATGGTGCTGGTGATGATGCTGACAACGATTACTCTATCGCTGTTCAATACAAGAATGGTCCATGGCATGCAATCTTCGCTCATAACCGTAACAACAACACATCACCAACTGATGACGAAACACTGACTAAGGTTGGTTTACGTTGGAAGAACGGTCCTTGGGACTTCAAGGGTCAATACGAAAGCATTAATGATTCATCAGCAGTTGATTCAGGTGGAACACCTGGTATTGCTGGTAACTACCGCATTAACGCTGGTGATGATGGTAACGTTCTGTACTTGCAAGGTTCATACAAGGCCGGTAACAACATCTTCGTAGCGACTTACGGTAACACTGATGCAGACGAATCTTCTGCTAACGGTAGTGATGACTACGAATACGACTTCTGGGCTGTTGGTGTTATCCACAAGTTCAGTAAGAAGACTCGTATCTTCGCTGGTTACACTGAAACAGAAGGTGACAACAGCACGAATGCTAATGGCAATGACCGTGATGCATTCTCAGTTGGTTTCCGCAAAGACTTCTAAGATTAGTTAATAATCTTATTGTCTAAAGACGGGGTGTCCACGAAAGTGGGCATCCCGTTTTTTTATGCATGGATGGATGTATCCCGCGAAGCACAGGGAAGTGCGGGAGCGGGGTTTAGTCTCGAGCCATCGAAGATGATTGAGGTGCTTATAATGACCAGAACCTGCGGAGCCGGTTTAGGGAATTCCTAATTGCCTTGACCCATCGGGGATGGGTAAGGAATTCATAATGAATCCGAAGGGTTCTATGGGCAACCGCGAAGAGGTTCTAGGGAGAAGCCCGTAGGGATTTTGTGAATGATGAAATTCTAAGCCACAGAAATTTATATCTATAAATGAAAACCTACAAAATCCTCCCGTAATTTCATAGCAATGTAATCCAATGCTTATAGACAAGCCCATCTTGCAGGCTTAGTCTGGATGTGTCGCAAGGGATGCGGCATTAGTGCAATGTAATCAAGGAGTGATTATGAAAAGTCGAAGAGTATTCAATTCTGGCGCGAGTTATTTTTTTACAGTTGTGACGGCACAGCGTCAGCCATTATTTGCAAGTGAAAAAGTGGTGCACCTTTTCTGTGATGCGATTCGTCATGTGATGAAATCACATTCATTTACTCAAGATGCTTTTGTGATTATGCCCGATCACATTCACTGCATCTGGAGCTTGCCACAAGGGGATGAAGACTATTTCACCCGTTGGGATTTGATCCAATCTCTATTCTTAAAAAAGTGCCATCAAACGGGATTGAAGATTAGGTGTTGGCAAATGCCTTATCGTGAACATTGTTTAAGTGATGACAATGATTATCAACAACACCTTGAATACATCCACTACAATCCTGTGAAACATGGCTTAGCATTAAGCCCGTTAGGTTGGCAGCATTCAAGCTTCGCACAGTATGTTTCACTGGGCTTATACCAACATAACTGGGGTTCGGGTAAGTTAAATTTACCCGATTCTGTCGGGAGTGAGTGACGAAAAATCTATGGGTTGACGGTACGAGCGCCTGTTGGAGTGCCAAGGATCAAAACATCGGCTGGTCGAGCGGCAAATAGCCCATTCGTTACAACACCAACAATACTGTTTAATTCATTTTCTAATTTAACCGGTTCCATGATGTCCAAATCTTGAATATCAAGAATGACATTACCGTTGTCTGTTGTGAATCCTTCACGCAATACAGGTGTACCACCAGTACGTGACAGAATTTCACGGGCAACATAGCTTCGCGCCATTGGGATGACTTCAACAGGTAATGGAAATGTACCCATGACATCAACTAATTTTGATTCATCGGCGATACAGACAAATTTCTCACTAGCAGCAGCAACAATTTTTTCGCGAGTTAACGCACCGCCACCACCTTTGATCAGGTGAAGATGTTTATTTGACTCGTCAGCACCGTCAACATACAAAGAAAGTTGACCAGCTTCATTGAGGTTCATTACAGGAATACCATGACCACGCAGGCGATCGGCAGAAGCTTCTGAGCTCGCAACCGTGCCGTCAATCTTGCCTTTAATATCGGCAAGTAGGTCAATGAAATGATTTGCCGTTGAGCCGGTACCGATACCGACAATCATACCTGATTCAACATATTCAATCGCAGCTGCTGCTGCGGCCTTTTTCATTTCATCTTGTGTCATTGTATTTGTCCTGTCTTTATTGGTCGGCAACGATACCGCAAATGGCCTTGGGAGTGAAGGGTTACGTTAGCAGCCTGTGGCGTGTTTTGCCCCTCAACCAGCTCCCCTTTAAAGCCTTTCTCTTCACCCATGACGCGCATTCCTGTATCTTCACTTTTATGATGAAAGACATAATTGAACGAATAAAACAGGCGCAGGTTTACGATGTCGCTGTCGTGACACCGTTAGAGCAAGCCAGCAAATTATCGCGGCAGCTTAATAATAAGGTGCTGCTTAAACGCGAAGATTTACAGCCCGTGTTCTCGTTTAAATTGCGCGGTGCCTATAATCGTATGGCGGCGTTATCCTCAGAAGAGGCCACAAATGGCGTGGTAGCGGCTTCAGCTGGCAACCATGCTCAAGGTGTTGCGTTATCTGCACGCCAATTGGGCATTGATGCAACGATTGTGATGCCAAAGACAACACCGGCAATTAAAGTGGATGCGGTTCGCCATCTCGATGCAGAAGTGATTCTTCACGGCAATACTTATGATGATGCTTGTTCTCACGCATATAGCTTACGAGATGAACGACAAGCCGTTTTTATTCACCCCTATGATGATCTTGCTGTCATCGCAGGCCAAGCAACGATTGCTGTTGAAATACTTGAGCAACACCCCGAACATGTTGATAGCTTTTTTATTCCTGTTGGTGGAGGCGGTCTAATTGCGGGTATGGCTGCTTGGATCAAACAGCACAGACCGACTGCAAAAATTATTGGTGTTGAGCCAGAAGATGCGGGCTGTTTTCATGCAGCACTGCAAGCAGGCAAAAGAGTAGAGCTCGAACAAGTGGGAATATTTGCTGATGGCGTTGCGGTTAAGCAAGTGGGAGAAACAACGTTTGAATTAGCCAAAAATTTAGTTGATGAAGTTATTCTGGTTAGCACAGACGAAATATGTGCCGCAATCATGGATATTTTTGATGACACGAGGGCAATTACTGAACCCGCTGGCGCATTAGCTGTTGCCGGTATGAAAAAATATGTACGGCAAGAAGCTATTTGTGATCAAACGCTGATCGCAGTAAACAGCGGTGCAAATATGAATTTCGACCGTCTTCGCCACGTTGCTGAAAGAGCGGAGATCGGCGAGCAGCGTGAAGGGCTTCTAGCCGTTACTATCCCTGAACGGCCTGGTAGCTTTCGTGATTTTTGTGATTTATTTGCGGAACAGGGTATTACTGAATTTAATTATCGTT
>Ga0316207_10001221_pt1 | contig 32967 bp, 26 predicted proteins | sample 6weekpyrite_MG_FD_204943 | JGI IMG/M metagenome (GOLD analysis project Ga0316207, IMG submission 204943) | Microbial mat bacterial communities from mineral coupon in-situ incubated in ocean water Damariscotta River, Maine, United States -... | ecosystem: Environmental > Aquatic > Marine >...
GGTGCGACGCCACACACCGATCGTTCTGCTGAGAAATACACGAAGATTGATTTTATCGTACGCAAGTCGTTCCCGTTTTCAAAAAGCCGAGTTGATTATTCACTGATCGTACAGAATATTGGTGGCTCACATTTTGACTACACGCGGACAGACTATGAATTAAATAATCCAGATATTGTCAGAATACCGGGCAGCAAACAGGATACGCGAGCGTATTTTGAACTGGCATTTAAATTTGACTAAGCAAATGACATCAATAACTAACTTATCAAGATAGTTATTGGGTAAACAAGGAAATCAACGTACTTAAGGAAAGTCATTGATTCGAAGTCTATTCAATCAGTTGCAGACATATACCGATTGCATAAAAAATGGAATTTGCCATCACGCAAAAGCCGGCTATCGTCTGTGGCTTCTATCCAGTGCGCTGTTAATCTGCTTCAGCGATGTCACAGCTGCTACGCATACACAAAGTGTCATTATTTTACACCAGCAAGGTAGCGGTTTTAGTCAGCAACTGATTCAGCATCTTAAAAAAGACATTACGGCTCGGGGCATTCGAGTTGAAACGCAATTGCTCACAGACAAAAAGCCAGAGGTTTCTGTGATTGCTCACCATAACCTGATCATTGCACTGGGTAGCAGAACCACCAAAATCCTGCTTGACAGTAAAATTGAACAACCTGTTCTTAGCCTGTTGATACCAGAGAATCTCGCAATCGCGCTGGATCTTCATTATCCTGAAAAAAAGATGTGGAGCAGTCTGTTAATAGATCAACCGATCATTCGACATTTTCATTTAAGCACTGCACTGTTAGGAAAGCATGCAAGCCTTGGAATAATATTAGGCCCATTGACACAGGCACTCAAAAACTCATTCCAGACAGCAGCTAATAAAACCCGTCACAAACTGTTCGTTCACTCTATAGACAGTGCTGATCAGCTTGCCAGAACATTGCAACAGATGAGCCAGAAAGTAGATGTTTTACTGACTTCACCAGACCCCGAGTTATATAACAAAAACACGATTCGCAGCATTCTGTTATCGTCATATCGTTATAAAATACCCATTATCGGATTTTCCAAGGCTTATGTGCATGCGGGTGCAATTGCAGCCATTTATTCTCAACCGCAACAAATTAGCCAACAGGCAGCTAAAATAATAGAACAGACACTAAATACGGGGCAGATACTAAAGAAGCGCTATCAACCAGATGATTTTTCCGTTTCGCTGAATCAGCAGGTAGCACGTTCGCTTGGCATCAAGCTACCTGAAGTCTCTCGCATCATTCAGCACATAAAACAGCTAGAGGCAGAGCAATGAAAGACTGGGGTATTAACAAGCGCGTCATGTTTCTGGCAATGTTACCCACATTGCTTATAACCATTACACTTGCCTCGTATTTTAGTTATAACCGTTACGTTTATATTGAAGACAATATGCACCGTAAAGGGCAGTTAATTGCTAACCACCTGGCACCCGCCTGTGAATATGGCGTATTTTCGGGCAACCTTGATATTCTTGAAAACCTGATCAGCAAAACACTGCATGAAAGAGACATCGTTAACATCACTATCAGTAATGAAAACAATAAAGCACTCATTAGTCGCAGCCAGCCTGCACAACTTTCACAGGGCATCTTATCTACATTCATAAGCTCCAGAGAATTTAGCTATTCTGCAGAAATATTTGCGAGTGAAGTGAATATTACTGATTACCAGGAGTCGTTACTGGACGATAATCACAGCCTGGATAAGCTCGGATATGTGCATGTGACTCTCAATAACAGTTCTACTCAGAGCAGACAGTTTGATAGCCTTCTCAAAGGTTTTCTGATCGCTTTCACAGGACTAATACTCACCGCGCTTCTGGCAATTCGTATTAGCCGCAGCGTGGTTATACCTGTTCAACGCCTAACCGAAGCAGTAAAGAAAATCGCCAGTGGTGAACTTAACACACGCATAGAAATTGATTCAGGTGGAGAAATCGGCTCGCTGGAAGAAGGCGTCAATACCATGTCCAGTGAAATGCAGCTGATTCGAACAGACCTGCAAAGCCAGATTAATAGCGCCACCATCGATTTAAAGAAAACACTCGAAGAACTTGAGATTCAAAATATCGAGCTGGATCTTGCAAGAAATCAGGCGCTGTCTGCAAGCAAGATAAAATCCGAATTTCTGGCCAATATGAGCCATGAAATTCGCACACCAATGAATGGAGTTATTGGTTTTACTGACCTGCTTAGCAAAACTAATCTTTCCGAAGATCAGCGAGATTATGTAACAACTATACATAGCTCTGCGACAAATCTATTAACTATCATTAACGACATTCTTGATTTTTCAAAAATAGAATCTGGAAAACTCAACATCGAGAACATCAGATTTAATCTAGATGACATGATGGATGAAGTGATTACCATGTTTGCCCCAATGGCATATCAGAAAAATCTCGAACTTATCTATCAGCCATCAACCCACCTGCCTGACTACATACTGGGTGACCCGTCACGCATCAGACAGATACTGATTAACCTGATTAACAATGCAGTCAAGTTCACACAAAGCGGACAGGTCATTATTCGCATAATGCAGGACAGTACTATCGATGAGAGTAAACAGATTCGCTTTACCGTCACTGACACCGGCATGGGTATGGATGAAGCAAACCAACGTCGTCTGTTTACTGCATTTACTCAGGCGGATACATCTATCAGCCGTAAATTTGGCGGCACCGGCCTGGGCCTGGTTATCTCGCGAAAACTGGTTGCATTAATGCAGGGCGAAATAGGTTTTGAAAGCACTTTGAATCAGGGTTCAAGCTTCTGGTTTACTCTGCCACTACAGAGTGATTTAGCAAATGCGACACATAAATACACACCGCTTGGACTAAAGGTCATTTTGTTTGAGTCGATTGATCAAAACAGGATATCCAGCCGAAATATGCTGAATAGTCTGGGTGTGACAACGATAGAAACTTCACGCATTGATCGCATGAGTGAACTTGTTCGCAGCAATGAGGATCAGGACATTGATGGAATTGTCGTCGGCATTAGTCGAAATAACATTCTGAATACACCCGTACTAAACAACCTTGTACAGGCTTTAAGTGCAATCAATTTGCCGCATATTACCCTGGCCAGTATTTTCGACATGAGTGATGCACACGCCCTAAACAAGGCAGGCCTGGATAATATTATTTATCGCTGTTCAAGAACCAATATTCTTAGAAATCATCTATTAGCCACGTTCACTTCGCTGCTAGAAGATGAAACAAATGAATTTGTACACACCACCGAAAAACGACAGAGCACTCTGCTTTCGCATATAAAAGCACTACTGGTCGATGACAATGAAATCAACCTGAAACTGGCGCGAACCCTGCTGGAATTACAGGGCATACAGGTAACAACGGCAAAAGATGGCGACGAAGCGGTTAACTATGCAAAACAGAGCTACTTCAATTTCATCCTGATGGATTTGCATATGCCGCGGCTCAATGGTTTTGAAGCAACAAGAATTATTCGTGAAACAGAAAATCCCTGCAAGCACACAACGATTATAGCCCTGACCGCTAATGCTATGCCCGACGAACAGTTGCAGGTTTTTCACTCAGGGATGAATGACATTTTACTAAAGCCGATTACAGAGCAGCAGTTAATGGACACTTTTGCTCGCTGGATAGAAAAAAGCCAGACAGTCATTTCTACCGAGACAGCTGATAAAAGTACCGCAGCAGTAGAAACATTTGAAATATATAATCGGCAGGAAAGTATTGAATTAGCGGGTGGCAACGAAACACTGGCTGATGAACTGCTGCCAATGCTCATCAACGATTTGCCTGCGCAACGTAAAAATCTGTTGAAGACACATGCATCAGGCAATTTTACCGAACTTAAAATACTCATTCATAAATTGCACGGTGGCACCAAGTATTGTGGTGTTCCGGCATTACGTCATGCGGCATCCTCACTGGAAAACATAATTGATACACGGCAGACATCACAAATTGATTGCGCTATTCAACAGGTGATTGATGCTATCGACGAGTTACTCAGTTACAGTAAACAGCTTTAGCTCTCTACAGCGTATTCAGGCATTGCAACTCGTAACAGGCACAGGGCTGATCTATCGCCTTGCCTGAAGCATCAACGTCTTCATTCGTCTCACCGCCTCAGGCAAGCCACAGAACATTGCCTCTGCGATAATCGCGTGGCCAATATTTAATTCCCTAATCTGATTGATAGCGGCTATTTCCTGTACATTCTGATAGTGAAGACCATGACCTGCATTAACCTGCAGGCCTAAATCATGCCCTATATCGACCGCCTCATAAATTTTCTTCAGTTCCTTGATTTTTTCTTCCCGGGTTACTGCATCGGCAAAATGCCCGGTATGAATTTCGATAGCCGGTGCATGACAACGCTTTGCTGCCTCAATCTGACTACGATCAGCATCGACAAACAGCGAAACACGTATGGCAGATTCAGCCAGCTGATGACAGGCGTCCTTAATACGTGATTCCTGGCTGACGACATCAAGCCCACCTTCAGTCGTTAGCTCTTCTCTACGTTCAGGCACCAGACAGCAATCAGCGGGTTGTAGCTTTACAGCAAAGGCCAGCATTTCATCGGTAACAGCCATTTCCAGATTCATATGCGTTAACAGTGAATCGCGAAGCATTAACACATCACGCTCCTGAATATGCCTGCGATCTTCCCGCAAATGCAGAGTAATCGAATCGGCGCCGGCCTGTTCAGCCTGTAAGGCAGCATGCACTGGATCAGGGTAACGAGTTCCTCTCGCCTGACGTAATGTCGCTACATGGTCGATATTTACACCCAGCAAAATTTTATTGGTTTCTGGCATAGTCTGATCCTGATTAATGAAGCAGCTATTTTATTAGAAAAAGGCAAACGAATAAACGGTTTGTGCCAGGGCTTTTAAAACATAATTCGATTAGCTAAATGGATCTCTCTAGCGTAAACAACACTACCCCAAACAGATAACAACGGTCTTTTTCAACGCCCTATAACATCTGCATTGATGATCAAAAAGAGCACATATGCTGGCTTAATCGCTAAAAACCAGATACGGCCACTCAAGACAGCTGTGAATGAAAATGTGAATAAAGACGCATAAATACGCTTATCTGCCTGGACTGTGTGATGCTACTCACAGTTAAAACGCACATCTATTTGTAGGATGATATAACTCCACCTAAAATAGTCTGGAATGAATAATCGACATTCACAATACGATGTATCAAACACAATCAATGTGTCTAACAGTCAGGCCGTCTGCAATGCTGTATGTGATATTTTTCACAGCTGCTATCTGGCTGCCGATGACAGTAAAATCCGTCGCGCTTTTGAAGATTTCGACAACCTGTTCGAAGGCCATTTTCAGGGTTTCAACGCCTGTGACACCTACTATCACGACAAGCAACACACCCTTGATATGACACTGGCCATGGCTCGCTTAATTGATGGCCATGAAAGACAAAGCGACCGACACCATACTTTCGGTGCGAAGCTCACCACACTGTCGATTATCACTGCGCTATTTCACGATTCGGGCTACATCAGAAAAACCAGTGATCAGAAACACCATAATGGCGCTCAATACACCAGTATCCATGTCAGTCGTAGCGCTACTTTTTTACAGAATTACCTGCATATGGCAGGTATGTCTGAACTGGCCGAGATTGCCGCAAACATGGTGCATTACACCGGCTACGAAGTAGCACCCGAGGATATTCGTTTACCTGATGAGAAATTACACGTTCTCGGTTATATGTTAGGCACAGCTGACCTGATCGCACAAATGTCGGATCGCTGCTATCTGGAGAAATGCAGAGACAGGTTATTCCCGGAATTCGAACTGGGTGGCGTCACTCACAGCACAAATGAGCAGGGTGAAACAACCCTGATATTTGCTTCCGCAGACGACCTGCTCGCGAAAACACCCGGCTTCTATAATTTTGAAGTTAAAAAGCGCATTAATGATTTATTCCGTCAGGTTTATAAGTATGCCGAAGCGCATTTCGGTGGTGACAATCTGTATCTGAACTATCTCAATAAAAATATTGAGCATATTGAGGCATTACTCGCATCAGGTGACATCGACTCTTTAAGCCGCTTACCGCCAGAAAATAACGGCAGCCTGCAACTCATCCAGGCATGACGACATGACACTCATCTGGCGTAATAAAAAACATAGCATAAAAAAGCCCGGTTTTACCGGGCTTTTTTATGCACAACATATTCTTCAGAGATTATTCAATAGCGTAAACTTCACCGCTCACCGAATTGAAAATCACCTTGCCATCTGCAACCGCCGGTGAAGAAAATATTTTCTGGTCAACCTTGTAACGCCAGCGATGACGTGCTTTTTCCGTTTGCATGGCATACAGAGTACCATCTGTACTCGCAATAAACACGGTGCCAGACGCAACGGTGGGCGAAGAGAACACAGGGCCATCAGTCTGATATTCCCAGATACGACCACTCTGTTTAGCATCATAAGCATAAATATAATTATCCGCACTGCCAAAATACACTATGCCGTCATAAACAGCCGGTGATGAAAATATTTTACCTGCTGTTTTCTTTTTCCATTTTAACTGGCCCGTATTTATATTAATCACATGCAGGTATTTATCATCCGCACCAATATACACATGATCATCATAAATACTGGGTGATGAATAAACCGGTGCACGGACGGCATAGCGCCACTGACCCTGACCTGATTTTTTATTCACCGCATGCACATAACCATCCAGCGTTCCAAAGAAAATCATCGAGCCGGTAACGGCTGGTGAGCTATACACAACACCCTTAGCATTAAAACGCCATTTTTCTGCGCCAGATGCTGCATCTACTGCATACAGATGTTTATCCTGCCCGGCAAAATAAACGACACCATTTTCTATCAGTGGCGCAGTGTACAACTTGCCATTGGTACGGAATTTCCATTTTTCCTGATGTGTTGAGGTATCGACTGCGTAGAGGTAGCCATCCCAGCTTGCGATATATAAAGTTCCACCGGCCACTGCAACTGGCGCTTCGATATTCGCGCTGGTTTCAAAAGACCATTTCACATGGCCGTCATTCAGATCAAGCACATAAACTGAGCCATTTTTACACCCGATATAAACGCTATCGCCAGAGACAATAGGTGATGAATATGTTTTATCTGGCGCCGAGTATTTCCAGGCAAGTTTTTCCATATCACGTGGCGCAGACTCACTTGCCACGCCTGTGTGCTGCGGGCCACCACGGTACATGGCTGAACCACCACCACAGCCAGCAAGCAGTGCAGTTATGAAAATTATAAACGTAAAAGACAGGCCCTTAATCATATTGCCTCCATTGGCATGCTATTTTTCAATTGTTATTTTATATGGAAAAAGCTGTAGTTCTAAAATTTACGCAGCATATGGCAATGCCACAATCTTTGCCAGTTTCCCTGATGATTGAGATAAACAGAAAGACATATCTTCTCAGATTGTCTTTAAGCTCATCCGCTTTATTCCTGAACGCATATAGTACCAGTGTATATTCCAAATCACAGCTGGATTATTAAAGCGGCGCAACTATCGACATAATTCAGTAATCAGCATTGTCTGCTTCAGCTCAGTATTATTTGCCCAAGTATAGAACAACTATGATAAAACCGTCAGATGAGAAAGTGTGTTTGTTAACACGCCTCGATACAAAACATTTACACAACATCAGCTCAATTTAAACGCCAAATCCACGCCCGGCATTACACAATAATTCATATGATATTGTCTGTGCTCTTCTCGCCACTTCGTCAACCGGTAATTGCTTACCCCATAATTCTACCGTATCACCACAGCTTGCCTGAACATTTCGCAGATCAACAATAATGGAGTCCATTGATACACGGCCCAGTACTTGCGTACGCTGACCATTAACGATGACAGGTGTTCCAGTTGTTGCATGACGAGGATAACCATCACCGTAACCCGCATTTACAATGCCAGTTGGCATATCTTCCGGGCAGCTCCAGGTTGAACCATAGCCCACCAAATGCCCTTTCGCTAACTGGTTAATCGCGATTAATTCCGCACTGAATGTCATCACGGCTTTCAACCCAAGGCTCGCAGCCGTCTGTTCCTGCAGTGGTGATGCGCCGTAAAGCATAATACCAGGGCGCACCCAGGTTTCACCGTGATATAGCTGCGTTATAATCGCCGCAGAATTAGATACACTGGTGGTTGCGTTCAACTGGCTGGCTAGCGCAGAAAATTCTACAACCTGTTGCTGATTCAGCGGATGCTGTGGCTGATCTGCATTAGCAAAATGCATCATTAAGCTAACTGATTCGATGTGTGGACGAGCGGCCAGTTTATCCCGGATAGCCGCAACCTGATCGGCAGGAAACCCCAGCCGCCCCATGCCCGTATTCACTTTTAACCAGATATTCAGAGGCTTATCTGGATTGGCCTGCAATAGCAGGTCAATCTGCCATGGCTGACTGATTGCCGGGCTTAACTGGTATTCGACAAACCGCGCCAGCTGCTGTGCATTGCTAAAGCCATGAAACACGGCAATGGGTTTACTGACACCCTGTTTGCGTAAAGCAATCGCTTCATCCAGCTGGGCCACGGCAAAACCATTGGCATCTTGCAGACCTTCCACGATCTGCCTGACACCATGTCCATACGCATTGGCTTTAACGACCGGCATAATAGACTTACCGGCGGTTAATTCACGTACACGCTGAAAATTGTGTTTAAGCGCCTGCAAATCTATCGATATCTTTGCAGACCGATGACCACTGCATTGAGCATTGTCAGGTGGAACAGAAGTCACTTACTCAAAACCACTGGATGAATACATTTCCGGGCTGAAGTTTTCAAACTTGGTAAACTGCCCAAGGAAGGTCAATCTTGTTGTGCCGATAGGCCCGTTACGCTGTTTACCAACGATAATTTCCGCCGTGCCCTTATCCGGGCTATCCGGGTTATACACCTCATCACGATAGATGAATACAATCAGGTCGGCATCCTGCTCGATCGCACCGGATTCCCTCAGATCTGACATAACCGGGCGCTTGTTGGGTCGCTGCTCCAGGCTTCGATTCAGCTGTGACAGCGCAATCACCGGCACTTCCAGCTCTTTCGCCAGTGCTTTCAGACTACGTGAAATTTCAGAAATTTCAGTGGCACGGTTTTCCGAACCACTCCCCAGCTGCATCAGCTGCAGGTAATCGATCACGATCAGGCCGAGACCATGTTCTCGCTTTAAGCGACGGGCACGGGCACGCAAATCCGTGGGAGACAAGGCTGGAGTATCGTCTACAAATATTTTGGCTTCCGAGAGTAACGATACGGCCGAGGTAATGCGTGGCCAGTCTTCATCATTTAGCTGACCGGTTCGCAGACGATGCTGATCAATTCGCCCCATTGAGGAAATCATCCGCATCGCCAGTGATTCAGCCGGCATCTCCATACTGAATACCGCGACAGGAACCCCCTGAGCAATCGCCGCATTTTCTGCCATATTCATCGAGAAGGTGGTTTTACCCATCGACGGACGGCCGGCCACAATCACCAGATCACCTTTCTGCAAACCACTGGTCTGCTCATCGAAATCTCTAAAGCCGGTGGTGACACCGGTCAGCGTACCTTCCTGCTCAAACAGGTAGTCAATCTGCTCTACCGTTTTGGTTAACAGCTGCTTGATTCCCTGAAAACCCTTGCCCGCACGGCTCCCCTGCTCGGCGATCGTAAACACCTTACGTTCGGCCTCATCCAGCAGCTCCTTGCTTTCACGGCCTTCCGGGTTATAGGCACTGCCGGCAATATCGGTACCAATTTCAATTAGCTGACGAAAGACTGAACGCTCACGCACAATATCGGCATAGGCACGAATATTCGCCGCGCTCGGGGTATCTTTTGCCAACTGCCCCAGATACGCCAGGCCGCCGGCTGCTTCCAGTTCATTGGTTTTACTTAGCTCATCTGACAGAGTGACCACATCAAATGGCTTATCCGCCGCTTCAAGTTTGGCAATACTACGAAAAATCAGTCGATGGTCATGGCGATACAGGTCTTCTTCGGTAATCCGGTCAGCAATCTGTTCCCAGGCTCGCTTGTCCAGCATCAGACCTCCCAGAACAGCCTGTTCAGCCTCTATCGAATGAGGTGGCACCTTGAGGCGCTGCGTACTGTCTGACTCCCTGATGGGGTAGTCATTCGAGGAAGAATAAGGTAAAGAATCTGGCATGATTTTGTAGAAAATTACTCGTCAACTGAGTGACAATTATGCCTGAAAAAATGATCTTCTGTTGCTCATTAGGGGGAATAATTCGAATATTTTATATCGCCATGCAGTGATCAATATAATCAGCAGGACTAAATTTTAATAACAGGCCGCCAAAACGACAACAGCCGGGCTAGGCCCGGCTGTTGTCGTTTAAGCTGAGAAGAATAGATTATTCTTCGCCGATAACGGTCAGCTTAATGGTTGCATCTACATCTGTATGCAAATGTAGATCAATTTCGAACTCACCTGCCGCACGAATAGGGCCGGTTGGCAGTCGAACTTCTTTCTTTTCAACTTCAACGCCAGCTGCGGTAATCGCATCAGCAATATCTGCATTGCCTACAGAACCAAACAGCTTACCTTCAGTACCCGCTTTAGAGGTAATACTAATTTCCAGTGCATCCAGTCTGGTTTTGCGTTCCTGTGCAGAGGCCAGTGTTTCTGCTTCTTTTGCTTCAAACTCAGCTCGACGCTCTTCCAGCTCCTTAACATTGTCAGGAGTCGCTACCTTCGCTTTACCAAAAGGCAGTAAAAAGTTACGTGCAAAACCCGGTTTTACACTAACTACATCACCCAGCTTACCCAGGCGATCGATTTTTTCTAATAAAATGATATCCATCATTAAACCCTCAAATAAGATCTGATCGACTAGTGCTGATCTGTGTATGGCAGCAATGCAAGGTAACGAGCGCGTTTTACAGCTGTTGTTACCTGACGCTGGTACTTGGCTTTTGTGCCTGTAATACGTGCAGGAACAAGTTTACCTGTTTCGCTGATGAAGTTTTTCAGCAGGTTCAGGTCTTTGTAGTCACACTCTGTAATACCTTCAGCAGTGAAACGACAGAATTTTTTACGACGAAAATAAGCCATGATTATATCCTCTCAATAAAATAAAACTGATTTACTCAGCAGCAGCTTCTGTTGTAGCTGACTCTTCTGTGTCTTCATCATCAGAGTTGCTGTCATCAGAGCGGTTATCAGATTTTCTGTTGCTGTCTTCTTCTTTCAGTAAAGGAGAAGGCTCAGTTACAGGGCCTTTCATTTTGATAACCATATTACGTAAAACCGCATCGTTGAAGCGGAACATAGACTCAAGCTCGGCCAGCTCTTCGCTGCCACACTCGATGTTCATTAATACGTAATGGGCTTTGTGGATTTTATTGATCGAATAAGCCATTTGACGGCGGCCCCAGTCTTCCAGGCGGTGAATTTTTCCACCATTCGATTCGATAATGCTCTTGTAGCGATCGACCATTGCTGGCACTTGCTCGCTCTGATCTGGGTGTACCAGAAATACTATTTCGTAATGACGCATTGCATGCTCCCTACGGTTAATGCCCTCTGCACCTGTATTCATATATTAATGAATGAACCATACGGCCAGTAGAACAAGGAGTTAAAAAAGGTGGCTTTATATGTGCAAAGCCACACAGGCCGCGCATTCTACGCTGTTCAGAGCCAGATCTCAAGCGCTTAATCAGAATATTCGTCTGTCATTGCACAGAGGCATTTAAGCAAAATGGCAACGATCATGGTATGTGCCTCATGGGCAATTTATCTAGTCTGCAGACGCCAACAGAAATAAGATCCATATGGCATGGCACGAAAAGAAACTGCCCATAGATTGTCGATAACTATACCCGTAATCAATAATCACACAGCAAACTCTATCCAGTATATCAATCTGCTTACGCCCGATTTCGCTGGGTAACAACTTCGATTTAGACTCCTGCCTGGGTCACTAGCGGGAAAATTTAGCCGCACGACAAACCGTCACATGACTGACATGTTTTATTCACACAATAGACATATCACGTAAATACTTCTGTAACAAAGCCTACATAACATAGCGCCATCAAAATTGATCAAACGACTTGTGACCACCTAGAGGAAATTTAGTTTATGAAAACTTTCACAAAAAATGCGACAGCAATGGCAATTTTAGCTGCACTGGCAGCACCTGGTGTTGCATCAGCAGCGCCAACTTTATACGGTAAAGCACATTTATCTTTTGGCTCTGTATCATCTGATAACGGTATATCCGATACCAGCTCAACCGCTGTAACATCTCACAAGTCTCGCGTGGGCGTTAAGGGCACAATAGACACGGATGGCAGCACTAAAGTCATCTACAAGCTCGAGTGGGAAGTAGACATGGATGATAACGCCAAGTCATCCGACGACCAGATCAAGGCTCGTTCACAGTTTGTTGGCCTGAAAGACAGTTGGGGCCAGGTTCGCATCGGTCGCGACGACTCACCATACAAGAAAGCCGGTAAGAAAAGTGTTGAGTTCCTGGGAGATACCTGGGCTGACTTCAATAATATCATCGACAAGGGGCAGGATACTCGTAATGAGGACTCTATCGCCTACTGGGGGAAAATGGGCCCAGGCACTCTAGGTATTATGTATGCTGCGGGCAATGATGATGCAACGGCTGAAAATCTGGGCGAGTCTACCAGCATCGCTTACGATATGAAGATGGGCAATATCGCATTTGCACTCGCGACACAAACCATTGAAAAAACAGCTACTAATGACGAAACAGGTACCAAAATTGCCTTCGGTTACAAAATGGGCAGTACCAAGTTAGGCCTGATGTACGAAACTGTTGAAGATGATCTGACGTTGGACGACACCAATACCCTGTTCAGTGTGAAGCACAGCCTGAACAATTCTGACAACATCATTTTCGAATACGGCACCAAGGATCAGGGCAATGCAGACGATCCGACGATGACAGCCTTGGCATACCAGCACAAGCTAAGCAAGGCCGTTACTACTTACGCGCTGTGGGCTGACGGTGCAGACGGTGGTCTTGCTGATAACTCTAAACTGGCTGGCGACGCTTCTGCCATCGTAGTTGGTGTGATTGCCAAGTTCTAAAACTGACTTGTGATAAACCTGAAGGCGGGCAATATTCTCGCCTTCAGGCTATTCATAACTATAAAGATAAGACTCCTGCGGACTGGTCATCTGCATTAGCACCTTGTTAACACAGGTGCTTTTTTAGTTTACTGCTCATCTAACTACACTCTTCCATAGCAATCACACACACTTCTGTCATAAAGCCCCCTTAATCCTGAATACTGGATTGATTAATTTCTCTCCATCACGGCATTTCTGTCTATACTGTTGGTACAGCTATATTGCCTCAACCAAGGAATGCATATACGGATAGCCGCCATCTGGCATACCAGCCTTCTGTAACCCTTCAATATGTTATGAACAAGACACCTGCTGATTCAACAAACAACACAGACCTCATTTTTGCACCAGAAGACGACGACAGCACAAACTCGTCACTGCACGAAAACCCGTGGAAAATACTCATCATCGATGATGAACCTGATATCCACGAGGTAACACAGATGAGCCTGGCGAATTTCAATTTTGCAGGCTGTGGATTAGCATTTCTCAATGCCTACTCAGACGATGAAACCAGGGAGACACTGCAAAAAAAGCGGGATATGGAAAAGGCATTAGCAACGACAATATTAAAATATTTTCACGCCTTTTTTTACCACGCGACGCGGCTCGGGTGGCAGTGGACTAGGCCTGAGCATTGTTTACAATCTGGTTACCGGCACACTAAAAGGCACTATTGCCGTAGAAAGTTCGCTCGGCACTGGAACTCAGTTTACTATACGCATACCTGTTAATACCTGATTGACAGGATTCGCACATTCAGGCCAGATAATTACATTACCTGGCTTCCAGCATCAAAATGCTATGCGCGGCGCCAGCTAGTCTCTGCACCTTTATCTTCCAGCTCTATTCCCTGCTCTTTTAATTCATCACGAATACGATCTGCCTCGGCCCAGTTTTTATCTGCCTTTGCCTGTATCCGTTGTTGAATCAGAGAATCAATAACGTCATCGGCCAGACCTTCACTAGACCCACCACTTTTCAGATAGACATCTGGGTCTTCCTGTAACAATCCCAGAACGCCCCCCAGATGTTTAAGGGCTGCCGCAAGTGATGATGCTTTTGCGGCATCTGTCGCTTTCAGTTTGTTAATCTGATTCGCAAGATCAAATAAAACAGCAATCGCTTCAGCGGTATTAAAATCTTCATTCATTGCCGCTTCAAAACGCTGCACATATTCGTCTGATGTGGCATCTATTTCTGTGATTTCAATATCACGAAGCGCGTTATACAAACGACCCAACGCAGCGCCTGCATTATCCAGCATCTGATCAGAATAGTTTAATGGACTGCGGTAATGACTCGCCAGAATAAAGTAACGCACATCTTCCGCACGATAACGTTCAAGTATTTCACGTACGGTAAAAAAATTGCCCAGGGATTTCGACATTTTTTCATCGTCGATACGCACAAAGCCATTATGCATCCACAGGTTTACAAATTTTTCACCGGTCGCGGCTTCTGACTGAGCGATTTCATTTTCATGATGTGGGAACTGCAAATCCTGACCACCACCATGTATATCAAACGTGTTACCCAAACAGCAGGTCGACATCGCAGAACATTCTATATGCCAACCGGGACGCCCATTCCCCCAGGGAGACTCCCAGAATGGCTCATCAGGTTTTGCGGCTTTCCATAAAACAAAATCCAGTGGATCATCTTTATATTCGTCTACTGCAATTCGCTCACCCGCTCTTAACTCTTCGGTTTTCTTACCGGAAAGTTTTCCATAAGTGGCAAATTTGCTCACGTCGTAATAAACATCACCATTTTCTGCGGCATAGGCATAGCCTTTTTCCTGCAGCGTTTTTATCATGCTAATAATATCATCCATTGATGTAGTGGCTCTTGGCTCTTCATCCGGCGGCAGTACACCCAGCGCTTCTGCATCTTCATGCATCGCTGTGATAAAACGCCCCGTTAACTCATTTATGTTTTCACCATTTTCATTCGCGCGTTTAATAATCTTGTCATCTATATCGGTAATATTACGCACGTAGGTCACTTCATAACCCAGTGTTTTCAGGTAGCGCACTACCATATCAAAGACCACCAGCACCCTGGCGTGACCTAGATGGCACAGGTCATAAACCGTCATACCACAGACGTACATACGAACTTTTCCAGGTTCAATCGGTTTAAATTCTTCTTTTTGATTGGTGTAACTATTATAAATTTTCAGCATAAGTTTTTTTACGGTTAAATATTGGTGGATGTTCTGCCATAGAGCGGCAAGTATTATACAATGCTTTTGTGTTTTTAGTTTGAGCTTAAATCTGGAGTAACTAGATGATTAAAGTGTTATTTGTATGTATGGGCAATATCTGCCGATCACCCACCGCAGAAGGCGTGTTTCGCCACACCGTGCACGAGGCTGGCCTTGCTGACAAAATAAGTACCGACTCGGCAGGCACTCATGCCTATCATATTGGCTCTGAGCCAGACCACCGAGCGCAAGCAGCTTCACGTAACCGCGGAATCGATTTAAGTGATCTACGCGGACGTCAGGTGAATCCCAGTGACTTTACAGAATTTGATTATGTACTCGCGATGGATCACAGTAACCACGCTGATTTACTTGAGGTAGCAGGTGGAGCTGCTGACAATTTACATATGTTTCTGGAGTTTGCCGATAATTTTAATGAACAGGAAGTACCTGACCCTTATTACGGGGGTGCACAGGGATTCGAAAACGTCCTGAATATGGTAGAAGATGCATCGCTGGGTTTACTTAAACATATTCAATCGAAACACCCGCTCTAACTAGGCTGCACACTTAAACACAATTAAAGCCAGGGCAATAAAAAAGCCACTCAATATTGAGTGGCTTTTTTATTTAGAGCGAGCTCTCAGAATCAGAACTCCCAGGGCTTGCGCTCTGTTTTTTCTGCAGGCTTACTTGCCGCAGGTTTTGTTTCTTCAGCCTTTTTCACAGGTGCAGTCACCGCTGCAGAACTGGCAGTTTTAGCCACCGAACTATCCCCCTGGAATTCCCAGGGCCTGGGTGTTCCCGCCGCCTTCTCAGGTTGTTTCTTCTCCGCAGGCTTTTCTGCAACTGGCGTTTTTTGTGCAACAGCTGGCGTTTTCTGAGGTTTCGTCGCAGCTGGCTCTGCCTGCTTCACAGATGCTACGGGCTTTTCCTTTTCCCTTGCCTTTTCCTGGGCTGGAGCTGGGGCTGGGGCCGATGCCACAGCAGCACTCGCTGAATCAGGTCGGGACTCTGTTTGGGCCTGAGCACTTTTAGCGGGTTTATGTGCCACCGCATCAGATGACTTAGGATCTGGTTTTTTATCAGGCGCTGGCTTAGTTGCTTGCGTTTTAGCAACAGACTCAGCTGCAGGCTTATCTGAAGACTGACTGTTACGCACATTGGCCTGCTGAGCCTGATCAGGGCGAGACTCATTCGACTGGGGCTTTCTTTCAGTCGAGGCCGGTTTTTCAGCCCTGGCTACCGAAGACGTATCCGCAGCAGCGGCATTCTCATTCGGCGCAGCGGCAGACGCGTTCTGCTGATCATTCTGCTGGCGGTTATCGTTACGATTGCCGCCACGACGACGACCACGACCGCGGCGATTACCGCGGCGATTTCCCCGATTATCCTGCTGATCTGTCGATGCATCATTCTGACGAGTATCCTGTGCTACTGCATTCGTCTCGGTTTGAACTGCATCTGCTTTATCTCTGGACTGATCGTCACGAGAACGCTGCTGATCACGTGGTGACTGTTGACGCCTTGGCTTGCGCTCTTCAGTTTTGCGCGTGTCTTTTTTCGTGTCCTGACGACTTTCCGTCTGCCCCTGCTGACGCGACGAACGATTCTGCTGAGCCGCACTCTTATTACTTCGACTGTCATTACGATTATCATTGCGGCGACCACCACGGCGTCGCGGATTTTTGCGCTCACCTGATGATTCTGAATCACGTGCTTTAGTCGTTTTCTTGCTGGTATCGGGAGGCGTTTCATCACTGCCAAACAGGGCTTTAATCAGTCGCGGTAACAAACCCGGCTGTGCGGCTGGTGCAGACTCCTTCTTTTCAACAACGGGCGCAGGCTGAGCCGGCGTTACTGAGCGTACTGCGGGTTTTTCAGCTTCTACGACACTATCAGTATTGCGACTTGGCAGATAAACCTCTTCCTCACCTTCAGCCATATCGTATGATTTAGTATCTTCATAAGCCGCACTTTCGGAAACTCTCACCCGTGTCACTTCGTAGTGCGGCGTTTCCATGGTTTTATCTGCAATAAACGAAACTTCCACACCGGTACGCGCTTCAATTTCAATCAGATCTTTGCGCTTTTCGTTAAAGACAAAGGTGGATACTTCAACGGGCACCTGAATAATCACACGCCCCGTATGCTCTTTGAGTGATTCTTCTTCTGCGATGCGCAGTAAAGATAAAGACAAGGACTCAATGTTACGAATCGTGCCATAGCCATTACAACGTGGGCAGACAATCTGTGTGGCTTCACCCAGTGATGGCCGCAAACGCTGACGCGACATTTCCAACAGGCCAAAGCGTGAAATACGCCCAACCTGAACACGTGCTCGATCCATTTTTAATGCATCACGCAGGCGATTTTCGACTGCGCGCTGATTTTTATTGGCCATCATATCAATGAAGTCAATCACCACCAGACCACCCAGGTCACGCAGTCGCAACTGGCGGGCAATTTCATCTGCCGCTTCAAGATTCGTGTTAGTCGCGGTTTCTTCGATATCGCTGCCTTTGGTGGCGCGTGCCGAATTAATATCAATAGAAATAAGCGCTTCGGTATGGTCAATGACGATGGCACCACCAGAAGGTAAACTCACTTCACGCTGATAAGCCGATTCGATCTGCCCTTCGATCTGGTAACGATTAAACAGGGGAATGCTGTCATCCTGATACAGCTTCAGCTTACGCTGGCTGTTTGGCATAACCTGCTTGATAAAATCTTCTGCCGTTTTATAAACCTCAGGGTTATCAATGAGTATTTCACCGATATCTTCACGGAAGTAATCACGCAATGCGCGAATAATGACATTACTTTCCTGATATATGAGGAATGGCGCATCACGCTCAGCCGCAGCTTTTTCAATCGCGCTCCATACCTGCACCTGATAATCCATATCCCACTGCAGTTCTTCTGTGGCACGACCCACACCCGCGGTACGTACAATCAGGCCCATGCCCTGAGGAATTTCCAGGCCATTCATGGCTTCTCTGATTTCCTTGCGATCATCGCCTTCAATACGACGTGAAACACCACCGGCACGGGGGTTATTTGGCATTAGCACCAGATAGCGACCAGCCAGTGAGAGGAAGGTTGTTAAGGCAGCGCCCTTGTTGCCACGCTCTTCTTTATCGACCTGAACAATAACCTGCTGGCCTTCTTTAATAGCACTGCGGATATCTGGACGCCCCGACGCATTACGGGCCTCTTCAGTAAAGTACGTGCGGGAGATTTCTTTAAAAGGTAAAAAGCCGTGACGCTCAGCGCCATAGTCTACAAATGCGGCTTCCAGACTCGGTTCAACTCGAGTGATGGTACCTTTGTAAATGCTGGCTTTTTTCTGTTCGCGAGACGCGACTTCGATGTCCAGATCGTAGAGCTGCTGACCATCGACCATGGCCACGCGAGTCTCCTCTTTCTGGAGTGCGTTGATAAGGATTCGTTTCATTGGAATGTAAACCTAGTGTAGATTGACACTCTGATCGAGCTGACCGCAGAGGTACATATGCGGGCTGTTGCTGTTGCATGGCTCTGGAGATTTTTCCAGGATTGCCCATAAGAAACAGATAAACAGCCGCTACCCACTCTTCAAATAACGTACCGGGCTTTACAGCATTTGCATGCTGGCCAGTCGCAGTTAAAGTGCGCAGTTTCTGGATTAAATTGTTGATCAGAGAAAATGTCATGATTTGTTAGTTTGTTGTGGCAGATTTACGGCTCTGTCGCACCATATTTGGGTTTATAGCCGGAGGCATAAACCCGTATTCTGTTTAACTCATGCACCTTTTTGATGCCTTGAGTGCCCCTGAAATAGCTCATCTTGCTTACTTTGCGATCAAACCACAACTTGATAAAGCTGTAAGTTATTGATTTTTAAGACGAATAAAAAACTTCTATTTATGGAACAGATACAGTTTTGCAAATTGCGGCAAGCGGGTCAAGCTTTGTTATCATACAGCCATGACAGAAGCAGCCCACCACCCAGTACAAATCGTTGAAATTGGTTCCCGAAATGAACAGCAACGACTCGATAACTTTCTCCTTAGCCAGTTAAAAGGTGTGCCCAAAAGCCGTGTATACAAATTGTTACGTAGTGGACAGGTACGCGTAAACAAAGGCCGCAAGAAAGCCGACTACCGCCTGCAGAGTGGCGATATGGTACGCATTCCGCCTGTACACATGCAGCAGCAGGACGATGCTAGAGCACCACAGCACCTGATCGATAAAGTCAGTCAGTCTGTAATTTTTGAAGACCGGCAACTGCTGGTACTCAACAAACCAGCCGGGGTGGCTGTGCACAGCGGCAGCAATATCCGTTTCGGGGTGATTGAAATGCTACGTCAGGCCAGGCCTGAGGCCGATATGCTTGAACTGGTACATCGTCTGGATCGGGAAACCTCAGGCTGCCTGGTGATTGCTAAATCCAGAGATGCACTGAATCAGCTACATCGTCATTTTCGCGATGAGCAGGGTGATATGCAAAAAACCTACCGAGCCATCGTCATGGGCCGCTGGCAGGGTGGCGAACAACTGATTGATAAACCACTGCTAAAAAACACCCTGCGCGGTGGCGAACGCATGGTCGAAGTTAACCCGGCGGGAAAAGAAGCGCGCAGCCTGTTTATTCCACTGGATTACAAAGAGCAACTGAGCCTGCTGGAAATAAGACTTTACACGGGACGAACACATCAGATAAGAGTACACGCCCAATCTGCAGGCCACCCAATTGTCGGCGATAAAAAATATGGCCATGGCGAATTTAATCAACGAGCTAAAGACGCCGGCTTCAAACGCATGTACCTTCACGCGCATCAGCTAACTTTTGCACTGGGAAAACAACGATATGATATTACAGCAACGCTAGACTCGGAATGGCAGGACATGCTTAACTCAACATTCTAATAACGCAGACTTTCGACAATTGATAACACTTATCACTCACTCTGTCCCGGGCTTATGACAACTCAGTTAACATTAAACCTCATGAGCAGCCTTTTATGCCTGATCGTGATATCCATCCACACAACAGTCAACGCGGAAGAGTTTGCCGTCAGCTGTGAGGATATACCTGGCAACGCCAACCGACTTCAATGCTTTGACCTGCAAGCAAAAGTAAACAGCACCACTGTCACTAACACTGTACTCGATGAGCGACTCATTCAGGAAGCCTCATCACTCACTAACAGCTTCAGTTTCACCGCCCATCGACCTACCTATATTTTACCTCTTGCCTACATGGATAGAACCAATACGACACCTTTTGCGACAGTAGACCCGCTGTTAAATGATGCATCGAGCATGGACAACCTTGAGGCTAAATTTCAGATCAGCTTTCGCGTACCCATATACAAAGACTGGCTGATAAAAAACAGTCAGATATGGTTTGCCTACACACAGCTTTCCTTATGGCAGGTGTACAACTCAAAAGAATCATCCCCGTTTCGTGAAACCAATCATGAACCGGAAATTTTCTGGTCATTTTTGATGAATCAGTCACTCGGTGAAATTAAATTAACGCACCTTGCGGTTGGTATTAACCATCAGTCAAATGGTCGCTCCGATCCACTTTCCCGCAGCTGGAACCGCATCACGCTGGACAGCATATGGACCTACCAGCACTGGCTACTGGATCTTCGAGCCTGGTATCGACTACCTGACACCCAGGGTGATGATGACAATCCAGACATCGAAGATTATATGGGATATTTTGATTTAAGAATTGGCCACAAGAAACAGGAACATCAGCTGTCCACATTATTTCGTGGAAATAGTCATGATGGAAAACTACGTGCTTATTATGAAGTTGGCTATAGCTTTTCGATTAACCGCAAATTTCGTGGCTATATTCAGTTTGTGAGTGGTTACGGTGAAACTTTGATTGATTACAACTATCGAAACCAGAGAATTAGCCTTGGTATCATGCTGAATGACTGGTTTTAAGCTCAGAGAATCAGTTAGAATGCCTTTGTCAATCCAGCAATAAACTAATAAAGATCAGGTTATGAAAAATACGTTCCATACACTTTGTTTTGGCCTGTTGTTCAGCGTTAGCAGCACGTCTGTTCAGGCACTGGATTTTCTGCAATCCTATAAGCTTGCAGTGAATAACGACCCGGATATACTCGCCGCTCAGTACGACTACCAGGCCAGTCTGGAAACTCGCTCACAATCTCGTTCAGCCTTACTACCACAAATCAATCTGGATGTTTTCGCCAATAAATCGAATCAGGATAGCAACGCGATCACGGCAATCGGCAATTCAGATGCCACGGGTTATTCAGTTTCCTTAAACCAGTCAATATACAGCCATGATCTGTACAAGAAACTCGAACAGACCGATTTACAGATTGCCTCGGCTACAGCCAGTTTTTCTGCTCAGCAACAGGCATTAATTCTGCGCGTTGCAGAAGCCTATTTTGATGTGCTCGCATCCGAAGATACGCTAGCCTTTGCCAAAGCTGAAAAGAATGCAATTGGACAACAGCTGGAACAGACGCGCCAGCGGTTTGAAGTTGGACTCATTGCAATTACCGACGTGAAGGAATCTCAGGCACAATATGACCTTTCTGTGGCATCTGAAATACAGGCAGAAAACGTACTCTTAACCAGCCGTGAAACCTTGCGTACCATTATCGGACAATATCCAGATGAACTGAGCAAGCTGGCCAGGCAGTTTCCACTGGTTGTTCCCGAACCTGCAAATATTGACCGCTGGGTTGAAACCTCAAAAGAAAATAATCTGGCATTCAAGTCTGCACAATACGCCTACCAGATTGCACAAACACAGGTGCTGATTGACCGATCAGGACACTACCCCACTCTTAACCTTAACTTATCACATGATGACTCCAGCACCGAGACAGATACAATCACCTACGATAAAAAAGACACGAGCATTACCCTTAACCTGTCAGTGCCTATTTACTCAGGTGGCCTCACTAGTGCCCGAACACGCCAGGCGGTTGCACAGAAAGAACGTGCACGTTCACTACAGGAACAGTCACTGCGCTCAACCATAAAAGCCGCCAGAGATAGTTACCTGGGTGTTACCGCCTCCATCGCTCAGGTACATGCATTCAAGCAGGCGCTGATATCAACACAGACCGCCTATGAGGCAACTCAGGCAGGATTTGAAGTAGGCACCCGTACCGCTGTTGAAGTGTTATCAGTATTACGTGAGCAATATAGTGCTGAACGTGATTTTGCTCGCTCACGTTACGATTACATTTTAAATATATTACGCTTGAAACAGGCAGCTGGCATTCTATCTTCACAGGATGTAGAACAGATTAATCAATGGCTAAAACATTAATATCCCTGCAATAACTGGCGTGTAATTTTATAAAGCCTTTTAAGCTGACGAATATTTTCCTCTGCTATTTTTCACCCTATGAGCAAAGATCTTCCATATCAACTGTTAATTTTCGACTGGGACGGTACCCTGATGGATTCAGTCGCGCGTATTGTAGACTGTCTACGGATTGCCAGTCACTCTGTAATTGGTGAAGAAAACCGAAGCGATGATGAACTTAAAGATGTCATTGGCCTTGGCCTTCGCGAAGCCTTATTACGCTTACACCCCGACTGCACAGAACAGCAACTCACCGAGATGGCAGACCATTACCGTTACCAGTATATGCAGGTAAACACGACTTCTTCTGTTTTATTCGACGGTGCTGAAGCCATGCTCGAAAAGCTTGAAGAGGAAGGTTACTGGCTGGCCATTGCCACAGGAAAAGGTCGACAGGGACTCGATCAGGTACTCGAAATTACCGGCCTACGAGATCGCTTTCACAGCACGCGCTGTGCATCGGAAACATTTTCCAAGCCGCATCCATTAATGCTTGAAGAAATTCTCCAGCAGCTGGGTATGGATGCAAAAGATGCCCTGATGATAGGTGACACAGAATACGACATGGAAATGGCCCGTAATGCCAATATGGATCGTCTTGCCGTGAGTTATGGTGTGCATACACCAGAAAGACTGAATAAACACCAACCGATTGGCTGCATTAATCACATACAACATTTAGCGCCCTTTTTACAAAACCTGCAACACTAGTAAAAAATTATTGAAGCGCATAAACTTTATGCCAAACCTTACTCGTCAACTGCAACATACACTGGAATGCTGATTATGAGCGATGGAAACAACTGGGAAAAAGACGTACTTACTTCAATTGCCACCGAAGGCATAAAAGAACAGCGCCGCAGCCGACGCTGGGGTATCTTTTTTAAACTGCTCGGTTTCTCTTACCTGTTTATCCTGTTATTCATTATGTCTTCAAATACGCAGGACAGCCATATGAAAGGCGGCAAACATACCGCACTGATCGATATGAAGGGTGTGATCGCGCCTGGATCAGAAGCCAGTGCCGACAATATTATTACGGCGCTGCGTTCAGCCTTCGAAGATAAAAATACAGTAGGTGTTATCTTGCGCGTCAACAGTCCCGGTGGTAGCCCGGTGCAGTCTGGCTATATTTATGACGAAATTTTACGCTTACGTGAAAAGCACCCTAACACGCCACTGTATGCTGTGATCAGCGATATCTGTGCATCTGGGGGCTATTATGTTGCCGCTGCAGCAGAAAAGATTTATGCCGATCAGGCGAGTATTGTGGGCTCCATTGGGGTGCGTATGGATAACTTTGGTTTCGTTGACGCCATGGAAAAGCTCGGGGTTAAAAGACGGACCTTAACTGCTGGTGAAAACAAGGCTTTACTCGATCCTTTCGCACCTGAGAATCCCGAAGTCACAAAACACCTAACGGGGCTGTTAAATAATGTACACAATCAGTTTATTAATGCCGTTAAACAGGGTCGTGGCGATCGACTAAAGGAAGTTGAAGGCATGTTCAGCGGATTAATCTGGACTGGCGACCAGAGTGTTGAACTGGGGCTGGTGGATGAACTTGGTAGCTCCAGCTATGTAGCACGTGAAATTTTTGGCACTGACAATATTGTTAACTTCACTGTTGAGCCCGATTTCTTTGAGCGTTTTTCAAAACAGATTGGCGCACAGATTTCCAGCCTGCTAGTTGAAAAAACAACCACTATGCAACTGCAGTAAGAAAACAATATAAATAAAAAAGCCGCAAAAATATTTTGCGGCTTTTTTATTTCACCGATCCTTCATCTGTTTTTCAGAAAACTAGTTTTCTCTTTCTACCGAGTCGGCCGTCCCAACCGGGTTACCATCTTCAGTTGGCTTTCTATCTTTGATACTAACAATAGTTACACCATCGGTCAGGCCATCCAGAAAGGCACTACTGCTCAATAAACTATCATTTACTTCATATTCAGTTTCATTATCAAGCAAGAAACTGACACCAAGCACCGTCACTGAATTACTACTATGAGCCGTTACCACACCCTGCAGTTCCGTATCTTTTATTTCTGATTCTCGCTTAACACGTGTTGCGGCGACTGTTGTCACACCATCTTCAAAGCCAAGCACCTCAACAAAATCACCCGGCAGCAAGTCGTCGCTCAAGGAGAGATAATCATCACTATTTCCAGCACCATCTTCCATGCGCGTAATGCTGCTTACACGAACCGTAATAGAGGGTTGCCCTGCAACAACAGCCATCGTAAAGCTATTGCTTTGCACATCAACCGTATCTACTCTTGCGCTAATTTCAGCATTACCGCCACGCAGTTCTATAGACTTCGCAACCAGTACACCATTTACAATACTGCCTTCCACTTCTATTTTAGTGCCAAGACCAAGCGTCAATGAAAGCGTGCTGATATTTGAGGTGTCAACCGCTATACCGTTTACATCAAAGTCACTGTTTGATACAAAGCGTGTAATGTAGCCTTCAATTTCAGCTTCATCTGCATTTTCAAAGACATCATCCTGTGCTTCAATCTCTGTCGCAAACAGCGTATCACTGCCCACATCGTAAGTGCCTTTTACTTCAACCAGCAGATTATTCTGTAATCCATTATCAAACCCATCAAAAACACTCACCGAAGATACATCAACGTTTACACCCTGAATCGTAAACGTAGTTCCAGATAATTGAGTAATGAGCCCTTTAATTTCCACTTCGCTGAACTCATTAAATGTAGCTGATTTCAGTTCTATATAACTGGCCTGAATCGCTGCATTCTGATCATAAAAGCCACTGACTTCCACCACATGACCCTCCTGGATCGAAGCAAAGCCTATGCCTTCGTAGCCCGTATCGGACTGAGTAATAATCACTGTCTGTCCCATAATGGTGAATGACTTCTCAGTCGCACTCAGCACCTGCAGATTCACGACTGGCCCCTGCAGTTCATTTGAATACTGAATACTATTTGCGGTACCGGTAATGCCATCCGCATTGACACTGCCCGAAACCTGCACCACCATGCCAATACGCAAATCCTGCTGACTACCATCCGTACCTTCGATGCTGAAGGTCGACTGATCGGTTTCATACTCAACACCGTTCACAAAGACACTACCAAAGCCAGTCACCGTACCGCTGGAAATAAAACCACTGCCGCCGATTCCGGCAAGATCTCCACCGACAAACGTAGCTGTGCCATTACAGGCGCTAACTATTAAGGCGGTTAACAGCGGCACTGTAACTCTGTAATCATGTGTTATGGATTTCATTCGTCTTCCTCCAAGCCTGAATGCTGTTCATAAAAATACACACCGACACTGACATACATTTCGTCTTTAGTGTGCTCGGCCTGGTGTTCGCTCAACCAGTTATCGAGATCTTCCAGCAAAACCTGGGAGCGCCTGTTAGCGTATTTTTGAAATGCTTCCAGCTGCTGGCTATCCAGTTGATGAGTAGACACCTTGCGCTGAAATCGTTTGTGCTGTTTATCGACATGCATATTGTGAGTAATGGTTTCCATTAGCTCTTTTGTATCTGTACCTAGAATATCAATAATATCCACTGGATCATTACCGGGGACATAAGCATGGCTGATCAGATGAATTCGGTTTTCAAGCTTTTCAACACAGCCACTTTTCTCCAGTAAATCCAGCATTGCGCGAGTTGGAATATCGCCACTGTAATCTTTTACCAGTTCTGCAAATGATGCTTCACCTTCAAAGGACAGTGTTCTCGCTATTCCCTCGGCCGTAACGAATCGAGGGTCATTGAGCCAGCCGCTAATCACGCGAATTGCGCGATTATATTTATGACCCAGTTGATGATGTGTATCTTCAGGCATTTCAACCAGCCGCTTAACCTCTTTACGGGACAGACCGGTTTTCGCAGAAACAGACGAAATAGTTGCTTTACCTTCCTGTTTCGCTAAGATGAATGCCTGATCCACATAAACCTTGCGCAGCATTTCCTCAACTTCGCCACAGGCCAGCCCATTGCGCAGCAGCACCCGAATCAGTGGGCGCAATACCTGAATTGCCGCTGTTTCCAGGGCTTCATTAATATCCTTGCTCATGCTTGGGATTATATTCCCATTTTCCATAAAATCAATAGCTATTTTCCCCCACGCCGTTCTACAAGCCGTAACGTTTTACTCGTTCATCGGCCTCTCTGGCGCTTTATTCAAAACTCAAAGCTTTCTCAGCTATAAATGCCAAGACTGTGATTTTATTAAAAAATTTAGATGCTTCGCCTAGCGAGCTGCTGATCCAGGGTCTATGCTCTAATATCTACAATTTGCGTACATAACTCATTTACGCTGAGCATAATAAGAAGAAGATTCGGGGGATAGATGAAGCAGGCATTCTGGAAAAAAGACTGGGTCACCGGTCTTGCCATATGCATTCTCATTATTTCACTGGGAAAAGCCGGCCTGTTCGATAACCTTGAGCGCAGTGCTTATGACCTTGGCGTACGTACTTCACAACAGCTTCCGAATAATAAAATAGCCGTTATCGCCATTGATAATGAGAGCATTGCGAACATTGGCCGCTGGCCCTGGCCGCGAAATGTGCATGCCGACATGCAGCAAATCCTCAAACAGGGCGGAGCCAAGGTTGTTGGCCAAACGGCATTTTTTGTTGAACCACAACTCGACCCCGGGCTGAACTATATACAGGAACTGCTGCAGTTTTACGCCAACAGCAACCTACTGCAATTTGATAAAGGCAGTGAGAAAATCAGTGCGGATATTGCTGAGCTGGGCAATCGTCTGCTGAATGCCGAAAAAGACCTGAATACCGATCAGATTCTGGCTGATAGTTTAAATGACAGTGGCAATGTGGTACTTGCCATGCATATGGGAATAGGCATACCGATCGGCAAGCCGGATACACCACTACCCGATTACGTTAGCCGCAATCAGTTAGCAAATATAAAAAACAACCCCACCACCAACCCGCACAATGATATGCCTTTGCCAGTATCAGAGGTGTTATATCCAATAGACATTCTCGGCCGTGAAGCCGATAGCATCGGCGCACTCTCCTCTTATGCAGATTCTGATGGCGGCATACGCGCAGAAGCTTTAGTCGTCGATTACTATAATCAGATGTATCCATCACTGGCGCTGCAGTTGGCGATGCGCAGTTTAAACCTGCAGCCAGATGATGTAATCGTCAATCTGGGTGAGAGCGTTCAACTGGGTAACCTGACCATCAAAACCAATGAAAACCTGTTAATGAACACGTTTTACTATAACGATATTGCTAACACCAGCGTGTTCCCCGTAGATTCCTTTTACGATGTGCTTAAGGGAAAAATTCCTGCCTCAAAATACAAGGATAAAATTGTTCTGATTGGTGCCACGGCAGTGGGCGTTGGTGACAGCATGGTGACGCCTATTAACGCCAATATGGCGCCGGTGCTAACCCTTGCACACTCTGTCTCCAGTATTCTCAATGAAGACTTTTTTATTGAACCATCCTGGAGCTTTGAAGCCATTGGCGCAGTGACTCTGCTGATCGCCATCTATATTATTTTTTTACTGCCACGGTTAAACGCAGCTGTTTCAAGCAGCATCACGCTGCTGCTATTGATCGCTCTGTTTGTCGCCCATTTTGTATTAATGACCGGGCATGGCCTGTGGCTGCAACTGGTGAATCCGGCCATGCTACTCATAGTCGGCCATTTGATGCTCACCTCAAAACGTTACCTCACCACAGAAAAAGGCAAGATTGCACTGGATGCAGAATCGGCAGAATCCAATCGCATGCTGGGGCTTTCCATGCAGGGCCAGGGGCAACTGGATTCTGCATTCGAAAAATTCCGTCGCCTGCCAGGCTCAGAAGAAAAACTCGAATTACTTTATAACCTTGCCCTGGATTTTGAGCGCAAACGACTTTTCAATAAGGCTGTATCTGTGTATCAGGTCATCCGCGAGATCAATCCAAAATTCCGTGATATCAAAGATCGTATCAGTCGAGCAAACGCCATGGATGCCACTGTTGTTTTTGGTAGTTCATCCGGTTCATCAAAAGCTCTTAATCTGGAAAATGATGGTTTCGAAAAGCCCATGCTGGGTCGCTATGCCGTGGAAAAGGAACTTGGCAAAGGTGCCATGGGTGCCGTTTATTTAGGCAAGGATCCAAAAATTTCTCGTATTGTGGCGATTAAAACAATGGCACTTTCGCAGGAGTTTGAAGAAGATGAGCTTAAAGAAGTAAAAGAAAGATTCTTCCGTGAAGCTGAAACCGCCGGACGCTTAAGTCATCCAAACATTGTCACTATTTTTGATGCCGGTGAGGAGCATGATCTTGCTTATATTGCAATGGAGTTTCTTAAAGGCCATGATATGGTTCGCTATGGCAAGGCAGATAACTTACTGCCAGTTCTAAAAGTCATGGATATTATCCGTCGTTCAGCCGAAGCTCTGCACTATGCGCATAAACAGAACATTGTGCACCGCGATATCAAACCCGCGAATATCATGTATGAACCTGAAACAAATACCTTAAAAATTACCGACTTTGGCATTGCACGCATTACCGATTCCAGCAAAACCAAAACAGGTATGGTACTGGGCACACCATCGTATATGTCGCCTGAACAATTATCAGGTAAAAAAGTGGATGGCCGTTCGGATCTGTTTTCATTAGGCGTAATGATGTTTCAACTAGTCACCGGTCGCCTGCCATTCCAGGGTGATTCAATGGCCACCTTAATGTATAAAATCGCCAATGAAGCACACCCCAAACCCGATACGATACGCCCTGAGCTACCCCGATGCGTCACCGTGATTATTAATCGCGCACTGGCCAAAGATCCGGACAAGCGTTATCAAACTGGCGCGCAGATGTCTGCAGATTTACGTAAATGCATGCAGCTTGTGATGCAACAGAATAAGGCCGAGCAACAATGAGCCTTGAAGACAAAATACAGATCACCGGCATTACTGATGCAGGTCTTGTCAGAGACCATAACGAAGACACCATCGGCACCGATAATGAGCTGGGCCTGCTGGTTCTCGCGGATGGCATGGGTGGCCACAAAGGTGGCGAAGTGGCCAGTGCGATGGCTGTAGACAGTATTTTACAGGAACTGAAAAAGAACCTGCCGGAAATAGCCAGCGGAAATATAGATGACAAAACCGGTTACAGCCTTGAAAGCATGGCCATTGAAGCGGCAATAAAAAAGGCAAATCAGATTGTATATGAAGCGGCACAGGGAAATATCAAATACGAAGGCATGGGCACCACCGTCGTTGTTTTGTTATTTTATGACAACCGCATTACCATAGCGCACGTCGGTGATTCTCGTTTATACCGCATGCGTGATGGCTCTCTGGAACAGATGACCCGAGACCACACCCTGTTACAGGAACTGGTTGATCGTGGTTTTTATACCAAAAAAGAAGCGCGAGAATCACTGAATAAAAACCTGGTTACGCGTGCAGTTGGTGTTAATCCCGCTGTCGATGTCGATCTACTGGAAGATGTTGCACTGCAGAACGATGTTTATCTACTCTGCTCCGATGGTTTAACTGATATGATTACAGATGATCTAATAGAAGATATTCAGCTCAACTATAAAGATGATCTGCAAAAAATGAATACGGAATTAGTAAAACAGGCCAAGGATCACGGCGGTAAGGATAATGTATCGGTCATGCTGGCACAGGTGCTGAAGGAATTTCCTTCAAACTCGGCCTGGTATTCCCGCATATTTAACTTATTCTCTTAGGAAATTAAAATACAGGTAGAAACATGGCAACTATACAAATCATATTCAATGGCGAAGTTGTGCAGGAGCGTGAACTCGCTAAGGAAAGCATGAGCATTGGGCGAAAAAGTGACTGCGATATCCACCTGGATAATCTTGCCGTCAGTGGCCATCATGCGAGAATTGTGACTATTTTAAATGACTCTTTCATTGAAGACATGAATAGTACCAATGGCACCTACCTGAACGGCTCACTGGTGAAAAAGCATGCGCTGTCACACAATGATGTAATCAAGGTTGGCAAACACGAAATTAAGTATATTAATGAAAATGCCAATAGCGCCGGTGACTTTGAGAAAACCATGATCATCAATCCTGGTTCAGACGGCATGCAGGAAACGGAAGGTGGTGCCGCCATAGATCAGTCTGTTAGTAAAATAGTTGCCGAGCTTACCTCAACCGATTCTGGTGCCAGTCGCCTGGCGAAAAAAGCGCGCGTTAAAATTATAAGTGGCGCGAACACGGGTAACGAACTTCCACTGACAAAAGTGTTAACCACTCTGGGTAAACCGGGTGTTCAGGTTGCCGCCATTACGCGCCGTCCTACGGGGTACTTTTTACTGCATATTGATGGCGGTGATAATGCGGGACACCCCAGGGTGAATAATGTGGAAATTGGATCAGGCGCTCATGAACTGAACAATGGAGATGAAATAGAAGTCGCTGCTGTAAAAATGAGCTTCATTCTCGACTAATTAATAGCTGAACTCACCAGACAAAAGCCGGTGAGTTCAGCGCATTGATTCAGCCTCATATTTTTTAATCATCTGCTTTAACATCCTTATAACTCATCTCGCACTCGCATAAAAACAGGAAATCTGGGTATATTGTTTTTAGTTAGGCCCTGATACTGATAAGTTATGCGACTTGAAATGGCCGGTGGATTTTTTCGCTGCTCTAGCGTAAAACCCGTGCCAATATAAAATACACTGCCCTGATCATTTCTTACCCGAACTGACCCCAGCATGCCCTTATACTTTCCCTTGCCTGATCGATAGCCGATCACGGTTGCCTCTGCATCACTCAAGGGCTTTAATTTAAGCAGCCTGTTACTGCGCCCGTTAATATAAACAGAAGACTGGTGATGTAACATTAAGCCCTCTCCACCCTCATCAATCACCTGTTGCAAGCGTCGCTTTAAATCCTCATGACTGTTCACCCGAAACTGATCAACCAACTGTAAATAAGGCGACGGAAATAATTTCACTATGCTTCTCATCGCAGACAGTCGCTCACTGAACATACCCTGATGATTCGGCAAATCAAAGAGCATAAACTTGATACGCCGCCAGCCATTATGTGGCAGATGCTGTCGAGTCATTGATGAGGTTTCTTCATAATGGTTACGTGCAATCCATAACTCACCATCCAGTGATTGCGCAGGAAAATCTGCAGTAAACCATTCAGGTGCGGAAAATGTGTAACCATTTTTAGAAACCAGTTCTACACCATTCCATCTTGCTCGAACACCATCGAGCTTTTCACTGACCCAGTATTCTGTAACATCAATATCCTGAGTATATTTTTTTGCCAGCATCATTGCGGGTGGACTGGCCATAACCACACCATTGACAACGAGCGACGATAAATACGCCATTAAACAAAGTGCTATCTTCTGCATAATCCTTTACCTGAAACAGCTTTTTGCTAAAGCTTAACATAAGTCCCTGAAGGTGTTGAACAGAGCAATCACGCAGGCTTTGCACCTGCATCCACGATGTCGCATACTAGGTTAATTGCTATTAAAAATCTGAATTATGAAAAAAACACTCTGCCCTTTTTCCAAACCGATTATCGGCAACTGGTGCCAGTGCAAACACGCCAATCTGGATGAACGCTGCGCAGGGAAAATGACCTGTCTTAAGGCCGATCTTTATCTTGCAGGCTGTTACCAGCTGGTTGATCTGTTTAAAGAAAAATCGCGTTTTGTTCTGGGAATTGCACACCGCGACGATGAACTAACTCACATGCAGTTAATGAAAATACGCTGTGGAGGATTAAAGGGTATGCAACGTATTATGTCGGACACAACAGACATACCTGATGTTCTGCAAACCATGGAAATGGCACGGCAACGCTACGGCGAATTGAATACTTTTCCTTTTAATGAAATCGTCAGAGACATTCAGGAATTCACTCACCGTAAACGCAAGCATGAATAGCGCATGATGCGCTTACGAAATCGCGTACTTCTTTAAACGATATAGAAACACATCTCGGGTAATGCCCAGCAAACGCGCGGCACGAGATTTATTACCGGCACTTGCCTGTAAAGCCTGATTCAGCAGATCAACTTCCAGTTCGTCCATTTTTATACCGTGAGCCGGAAGTTTAAAACCGGCGCTGGCACTCGCCGTGCGACTTATGTGGGCAGGCAGATTTGAGACATCCAGCATTTTTC
>Ga0316207_10001222_pt1 | contig 32898 bp, 30 predicted proteins | sample 6weekpyrite_MG_FD_204943 | JGI IMG/M metagenome (GOLD analysis project Ga0316207, IMG submission 204943) | Microbial mat bacterial communities from mineral coupon in-situ incubated in ocean water Damariscotta River, Maine, United States -... | ecosystem: Environmental > Aquatic > Marine >...
CAAATTCAGGTTCGGGGTTAGATGTCCGTAATCTTGTTGATCAACTTGTTGCAGCAGAAGGCACACCTGTAAGTTCCCGACTCGATCAAAAAGAAGTAAAAGTTCAGGAAGGTTTAACGGCAATGGGCACTTTTAAAGGCGCCTTGCTAGACTTTCAATCCTCTCTTGCTCCGTTACGTAAAACGGATGCGTTTAAAGCAATCAGTGCAACCTCATCGGATGAAGAAATATTTACGGTTAGTGCGGCAGACAATGCGGCAATCGGTTCATACGAGCTTGAAATATCACAACTGGCTCAGTCTCAAAAATTAAAATCAGCTGCCTATGGGTCGGAGATCGAACATATTGGTTCAGGTACTATTACGATTGAATTTGGTGAAGTCAATCGCGCCTCAAATATTTTTAATTTAAATGCCGCTATTGCGCCAACTAAAATTGAGATAGAAGAAGGCAATGGTTCTTTACGGGATATTCAGCTCGCAATTAATGCCGCAGACATTGGCGCTAAGGCAAGCATTATTAATGATGGCACCGGTTATCGTCTTATTGTTAACGCTGAGAAAACAGGAGCTGAAAATAGCTTACGTATTTCGGTAGACGACCATGATAAAGAGAACAGAGATTTACTCGGTTTATCTTTTTTAGCCTATAACCCTGTTGCAACAGCTGGCCAGGAAAGTGGGGTTGCAGCAGGAAAAAACCTTGAAATAATTAGTGATGCAAAGAATGCCGTATTTAGTATCGATGGCATTAGTATTTCGAATGCAACAAATACTGTTAGCGATAATATTCCTGGAGTCACTTTAGAACTCAATAAAACGACAACGGAAGGTTTTGCATCATTTAACATCGAAAAAGATATCTCGGGTGTAAAACAATCTATAGAAAGTTTTGTTGCTAATTACAATGAGTTAATAGGTATCGCTAATTCTTTAACGGGTTATAATGCTGAAACTCAACAAGCTGGGCCGCTTTCTGGTGATGCCTCAATTCGAGGTATTGTTAATCAAACTCGACGATTACTTTCAAGCTCATTTAATGATATTAATAAACACTTAACCTCTCTTTCGGCAATTGGTATTGATAGCAATTTAGACGGGGCATTAAGGGTGGATAATGCAAAGCTTGAGAGATCCCTTAGCGAATATCCCGATGAAATTGCCCACCTGTTTTCCGCTGCTGTATCAAGCTCTGACCCCAGGTTGAAAGTTGTAAGTGACAAAGTGCCGGCTGTAAATGGTATCTACGACATGTCGATAGAAGATTTACCGCGTAGTGGCTTTTATGTTGGTGAAACATTGAGCAGCTATCCTGACGAGATTACCGGGTTTGCCCGAACCTTTTCTATGATTATTGATGGTACAACAACATCTGAATTAAAGATGCAGCCACAGGAATTTGCCACAGGAAAAGAGTTCGCAGCTGCCCTGGAAGGAGTGATTAATCGCGATGTTCATCTCCAGCGTGAAGGCAAGTCGGTTACGGTTGATTACATTAACAATGCGGTAAAAATAACGTCAAACAGTGTGGGTTCACAATCTAATGTTGCGGTTAAATCAATGAGCCGTTATTTATATTTTCTTGCCGGCTTGCCAATGGGGCAGGGGCAGGCAGGTAGTGATTTAACTGCAAACATAGGCAGCTCCACTATCACCGGTGTGGGCAATAAACTTAATTTGAAAGGAGACCTGGGCGGAATAGTGCTTGAAGTCAGTGGTACCAATACAGGTAAGCGAGGCGTTCTTACTGTGACTAATGGTATTGCTGCAACTTTAGACAATTTAATGGACAGTTTTTTAGAAAATGATGGTTTAGTTGATGCAAGAATTGACGGCTTTAACGCAAATATAAAGTCAATTAATAAACAACGAGATGATTTAGTGAGAAAACTTGAAGTTTCTGAGCAAAGATACCTAAAGCAATTTTCAAATCTGGACGCTATGTTGGGTAAGATGCGCTCAACAAGTAGTTTCCTGTCAGAAAAGTTGTCGGCTCTACCAGGGGCTGCAGGGAACAAATAACTTATTGTGGTGCATATTAATTGCATAATTAATGATGTGCGAGAGCGCAGGAGTGAAAGTATGAACATGGCCAAAATGCACAAAGCAGTACAACAGTATAATCGCGTAGGTATTTCGTCCAGCGTAGAAGCAGCAAGCCCGCACCGTTTAATTGAAATGTTGATGGACGGAGCCCTGGAAAAAATAGCCTTCGCCAAGGGCTTTATGGAGCGCGGTAATATCTCTGAAAAGGGTGGACATATTAGCTGGGCAATATCCATTGTTGATGGTTTACGTGCCAGTTTAGACCTGGAAAAAGGTGGTGAAATTGCGCAAAATCTCGACGATCTTTATGATTATATGACTCGCCGGCTTGCACGGGCTAATGTAGAAAACAACCCCGACATATTAGATGAAGTTTCATCTTTAATGGCATCAGTTAAAAATTCATGGCAGCAGGTTCCTTCGAATCTTGATGAAAAAACATGGAATAGTATGCAAAATAAAAATTAAGTTTTAAGGAAAATATTTTGTCGCACTCATTATGAAAAATATTAAATATATATTGCCACAACATTATGCTGAGGTTGTTTTGCGTCTGAGCAAAAAAATTGCAGAATTAGCTCAGCAGCATGAATGGCAAGCTGCACAAGAGCTTGAGGTGAAACGCCATAAAACCATGCAAGAGTTATTTTCTCACCCGGATATTGATGATGCCTTGCCGGCAATGACATCCATCTTACAAGAGGTTATGCAGCTGGATGCTGAAGTTATCATTAAAGGTGAGTTAGAACTACAGGGTATGGCGTCTCAAATTAATGATCTGGGTAAAGGGAAGCGTGCAGTTAATGCTTATCTAAAAACATAGCTTCATATTATTGTTTAATAATCAAGTGGATGTGTGTGTTTATATTAAAAATGCGCCGGTAATTTTCTTTTTTTTTGATTCAATTGTTACATCTTCGTAAATTTTAACAAAATCCTTCTTTAATCGCTGCCAATATTTTGACATACGATAAAGCGATGTCTAATATCTTGATTTATAAAGTTGTTTGCATATATCATCTATAAATAATTTTTAGAGAGGTTTTTTATGGAACTGGGCGCGCTTAAAGATAAAAGTATTTTGGTGATAGAGCAAAACATCGATTCGCGCGTTAAAACAAAAGCTATTTTTGATTTCATAGAATATGGTTCGATTATTTTTGCTGACTCAATGGATGATGAAAGCATTGAAAGTATTAAAGAAGAGCCATATTTGATTGTTCTTGAACAAAATAGTAATGAAAATAAAACACGTAGCCATTTAGAACAAATCAATGAAAAATATAATCAACGTGTGCCGGTTCTTTTATTTTGTGACAATGCATTAACCTCTGATTTAGATTCACTTGTTACTGATACCCTGTGTTTCCCTCCTACTCTTAAAAAACTTCGTATTGCATTACAAAACATAAAAATGTTTTATTTAGAGTGTAGTTCAGGCGAGTCACGTTCTTCTATTTTATTTCGCAGCCTAATTGGCATTAGTCAACCTATTGTAAAGGTTAGACAGTTGATCGAAAAGGTTGCGGATAGTGATGCAAATGTACTTGTTTTGGGGGACTCTGGAACGGGGAAAGAAGTAGTTGCACGTAATCTGCATTATCACTCTGATCGTAGAGATAAACCCTTTGTGCCAATAAACTGTGGCGCGATTCCTGCCGAGCTGCTTGAGAGTGAGCTCTTTGGTCATGAAAAAGGGGCTTTTACCGGTGCGATTAGTGCCCGGCAAGGTCGTTTTGAACTCGCAAATGGCGGAACGTTATTTTTAGACGAAATTGGTGATATTCCTCTTGCAATGCAGGTGAAATTATTACGCGTTATTCAGGAGCGTGTGTTCGAGCGTGTTGGAAGTAATAAAAGTATTGATTCAAATGTGCGCATTATTGCGGCAACTCATCGTAATTTGGAGCATGAAATTGCAGAGGGGCGTTTTCGGGAAGATTTATTTTATCGCTTAAATGTTTTTCCGATTGAAATGCCTTCGCTTGCTGAACGCGTAGAAGATATTCCTTTATTGCTCGAAGAGCTGATTGTGCGCATGGAAAATAATAAACGGGGTTCAGTGCGGTTAACCCCTGCTGCAGTTGCCTCTTTACAGCAATACCACTGGCCAGGAAATGTGCGTGAACTTTCTAATTTAGCTGAGCGTTTATTAATCATGTTTCCTAACGACGTGGTCGATGTTCAGGATTTACCCGAAAAATATCGAAAGGGTGTTGAGGTTGCAATAAATACATCGTCACCGGCTATAAAAGATAGCATCTCAGAAGAGACCCACGCTGGAGATAATAGCAATTCACATATAGTGGAAAAATCCAATGATATGCTTCCAGAGGAAGGTATTGACCTTAAGGCGCACTTATTAAATCTGGAGTCCAGTTTGATTAAACAAGCATTAGGCGAGGCCAACGGTGTTGTTGCACATGCGGCTAAACGTTTAAATATGCGTCGTACCACTTTAGTAGAAAAAATGCGTAAATATGGTTTACAGCGTATTGCGAATGCTTCTTAAGCCACAATAACATCTATTCCTTCCCCTTTTTCTCTGCCAAACTTTTTACATGGTTTCGCCCTGACAGGTATCGTTTTATCTGAGAGTGACGGCAATTTGACTGTATAAAATCATAATGCTCGTAACTAACTGATAATAAAGAGTTTCATTTTTTGGCGCAGTTCTTGCTCTTAATACTCACAGTCTTCATAGCATTTTATGATATTGAATTAGTGAGTATTGATGATGAAACAATCACCGCAAAATGTTTATCAAACAGAACATGACAACGCGCCATTTCCAATGCAGGCGCAGGAGCTCCAGGATGCCTTTGGTGCTTTTAATCAGCTTTCAGCGCAACTCACAGAATCATATAAACAATTAGAAGTTCGTGTTGCGGGTTTAACAACGGCATTGGAAACAGAGCAGGATGAACGGATAAAAGAATTAACAGAAAAAGAACGTGTTGCAAGTCGTTTAGCCAGTCTGTTGCATGCCTTACCGGGTGGTGTAGTCGTTATCGATAGCGAAGGTAAAGTACAAGAACACAATCCTGCGGCAGAGCTTTTGCTGGGGCAACCTTTACTTGGTTTGCCCTGGGGCAGCATTATTCAGCGCGCCTTTTTACCACGTAGTGATGATGGCCATGATATTTCATTAGTGGATGGCCGTAAGGTCAATATATCAACTTGTCCGCTTGGTTCTGAACCAGGGCAAATATTATTGATTACGGACGTTACCGAAATACGCTATTTACAAGATCGTATAGGGCAACAACAGCGACTTGCGGCAATGGGAAAAATGGCGGCATCGTTGGCTCACCAAATTAGAACCCCCTTATCATCAGCTTTACTTTATGTTGCAAAACTAAAACGTCAAATTTTATCAGATGTTGAGCGTTTTGATTTAACAGAAAAAATGACCTCACGTTTACGCCATTTAGAACAGCTCATTGAAGATATGTTGATGTATTCACGAGAAGGCACAGTAGGAGAAGAGTTTTTTAGTTCTAAAACATTACTGGATGAGTTACATCAAGGTTTGGAGGCTCAGCTTGAAATAACACATACACGTTTTGTTCAAAAAGATATCAATACAGATTTGATGATCTATGGTAACAGGCAAATGTTGTTAAGTGCATTATCAAATTTGGCTATGAACGCGATACAAGCTATGAAAGAAAGTAGTCACTCTGACGGTGAGTATGCAAGCATTGAAGTTAGCATCGATAAAGATGAAAGTCATATTTTTATTTCACTAAAAGATAATGGTCCAGGTATTCCTGCTAAGTTAGAACAGCAAATCTTTGATCCTTTTTATACCACCAGAACGCAGGGGACAGGGCTTGGCTTGTCTGTAGTAAAGGCTGTTGCGAAAGCACATGGTGGTGATGTGGTGTATGAATCAGTTAAAAATAAAGGCTGCACTTTTAAAGTTGTTTTACCGCTTGAAAATCAACAAGGTGCACAAGCTGAAAATGATGCAGATTTAAACGAATTGAATATAGCAAATAGCTAAGAGGAGAGAGTTATGAATGGTTCAACGATTTTAGTGGTTGAAGATGATCAAGCATTAGCTGAAGCATTGCAAGATACTTTAATAACAGCAGGTTATAAGGTTATATCAGCAGACAATGGGCGTACGGCATTAGCCGAACTTGAAGAGCATAGCGTTAGTTTAGTTGTTAGTGATATTAACATGCCGCAAATGAAAGGTGATGTTTTGCTAAAAAGAGCAAAGGCGCTTTATCCGGATATCCCTGTAGTTTTAATGACAGCGTATGGCACGATAGAACAAGCCGTTGATGCAATGCGTGATGGCGCGGTTGATTACATGGTAAAACCTTTTGAAGCTGAAGTATTAATTAACATGGTATCGCGTTATGTTGGTGTAGCGAATAATGATACGGATATGGTTTCTGTTGACACTGCTTCAAGTGAGTTAGCTGTGATGGCAAAGCGTGTAGCAGATAGTGATGCTTCTATCATGATTACAGGAGAAAGTGGCACAGGTAAGGAAGTATTAGCAAGTTTTATTCATAAAAATTCATCACGTTCATCGCAGCCTTTTGTTGCCATTAATTGTGCTGCTATCCCCGAGAATATGCTTGAAGCTACATTGTTTGGCTATGAAAAAGGCGCGTATACCGGCGCATATAAAGCCAGCCCGGGCAAGTTTGAACAAGCACAGGGGGGTACGATTTTGCTGGATGAGATATCTGAAATGGATATTTCACTGCAAGCAAAATTATTACGTGTGTTACAGGAAAAAGAGGTTGAACGCCTGGGCGGAAATAAAATTGTTGAACTGGATGTCAGAGTATTAGCAACATCAAACAGAGATATGAAAGAAGTTGTTGCTGAAGGAAAATTCCGTGAGGATCTGTATTACCGTTTAAATGTATTTCCATTGCATTTACTGCCTTTGAGTGAACGTACTGGTGACATAATTCCGTTAGCAGAAAAAATGTTAGAAAAACATGCCTTAAATTCTCATCGAGCAATACCGCTTCTTGAACAAGCCGCAGAAGAAAAATTAATGGCATACAGCTGGCCAGGCAATGTACGTGAATTGGAAAATGTAATGCAAAGGGCACTTATTCTTCAATCGGGTGAAGAAATTTTAGCGGATGATATTCATTTTGAAGCAGCAAGAATTGCTACTGCAAAAGTGGAAACAGAAGAAAATGAGATAAGTGATGTTGACTCTGGTATTAATGAGCTTTCATCGGATAAAAATATAGAGTCACTAAATGGTGATCTTAAACAACGGGAATGGAATTTGATTTTGGGTGCTATTAAAGCTGCTAAAGGCAGCCGTAAAATGACAGCAGAAAAATTAGGGATTAGCCAGCGCACTTTACGTTATAAATTAGCGCGTATGCGTGATGCCGGGATTGTTGTTCCTGATTCAGGAAGTCAGAAATCATCTGTGTGCTAAAAACCTGGCTAAATAAAGTTAAATAAAAAGGTATCCATAAATGAGCAATACAATTAATCCTGATACGTTATTGATGCAAATGCGCGCAATGGCTGCACAAGCTCAGGGAAAATCTGCCGAAACGTCTCCCGCTGAAAGCGGTGCTGACTTTTCGTCTATGCTGAAACAATCTATTGACAAGGTAAATGACACCCAGGTGGATTCTGCTAAATTAGCTGATGCTTTCCAGGCAGGGGATCCGAATGTTGAAGTATCGGAGCTGATGGTGGCGTTGCAAAAATCTAATGTTTCCTTTCAAGCGATGTTACAAGTGAGAAATAAACTGGTGAATGCGTATCAAGAAATTATGAACATGCAAGTTTAACAATAATACGATAACGTGAGAATAATATGGATTTAGTAAAGGCTGAAACAGTCAGCGTTCCTTTTCAAGGAATGACAACATTACCGATTGTAAGACAGCTTGGCTTATTAGTTGGTTTGTCTGCGAGTATTGCGCTAGCGATAGCCGTAGTTTTGTGGATGAATACACCAAACTATACCATGTTGCCGGGGCAACATTCTGGACAAACATTAACCGACGTACTTTCTGTTTTAGATAGAAATAATATTCGATATAACGTCGATGCCAGCAATGGTTCGGTTATGGTCGAATCAAGTAAATTAAACGAAGCTAAATTAAAACTCGCGGCTGAAAACTTAAATCTCAATGTTGGTCATGGCTTTGAAGTTATTAATAAAGATGAAGGTTTTGGTACAAGTTCCTTTTTACAAAAAGCACGTTATCAACGCGCATTAGAGGGTGAATTAGCGAGAACGATAGCTTCTATGCGCTCGATTAAATCTGCTCGTGTACATTTAGCTCTGCCAAAAGAATCAGCTTTTATTCGTAATAAACGAGAAGCATCGGCTTCTGTTTTTGTCAGTATGGTACCCGGGCACAATATTGAAAAAAACCAAATATCCGCAATTACTAACCTTGTAGCATCAAGTATAGCGAGTCTTAAAGCGAGTCAGGTAACAATAGTTGATGATCAAGGAGGCCTGTTATCAAACTCAAAATCATCTGAAATGATGGGCTTGTCGACCTCGCAACTTGATTACACTCGCAATATTGAAGAAACATTTGTACGTCGAATTGAGCGCATGTTGAATCCCATCGTTGGCTTAGGAAATGTACGCGCACAAGTTACAGCTGAAGTTGATTTTACCCAGACTGAATCAACTGAAGAAACGTTTAACCCTGATTTACCTGCTGTTAGAAGTGAACAAAGTACCGAAGAAGAATCTAAAGGTGCAAGCCAGGGTGGAATTCCTGGTGCTTTAACAAACCAGCCGCCGGCAAATGCAAATGCGCCAGAACAAGCTAATCAGCAAGCCGGTGCTGTAACAAAAGAAGGGGCTAACAGAAGCAGTCGTCGTAGTACAAAAAATTACGAACTGGATAAGACTATTAGTCACATTCGACATCGTGCCGGTTCTATTAAGCGCTTATCAGTTGCTGTAGTATTAAACGATAAAACGGTTATTACTGCCGCAGAAGCAACTGCTGCCGCAGAACCTGCCGCGGAAGGTGTGGTTGCTGAAGCGGTTGAAACGATAACGGCAACCCCATACACACAACAAGAGTTAGATCGTATTACAGAGTTAGTTAGAGAAACGGTTGGCTTTAGCGTGTTACGTGGTGACTCAGTCAACGTAATTAATGTGCCGTTTAGAAAAATTGAAATTGAAGCTCTGCCTGAGCAGGCAATTTATGAACAGGCATGGGTTTGGGATGTAGTTAAACAAGCGCTGGGTGCACTGGCTGTATTATTTGTTATTTTTGGTGTATTAAAACCGATGATGAAGAATTTATCAGTGATACCTGCGGTAACAAAAGTTATTTCTGAAAATGGTGACGATTTAGAGGAAGATCAACTAAGCTTAACAGAGCCAGATGAACAAAAACGTATTGCGCAAGAAGCCAGCTATGAAGAAAATTTACAGCTGGCAAAATCAATTGCTTCTCAAGAACCAAAGTTGGTTATGCAAGTGGTTAAAAATTGGATGGAAAAATAGTTAAAGCAACTTAAATATGAACGAAGAAGAAAATACTAAAGAAAAATTTTCAGGCCTGGAAAAGGCTGCGATCTTATTGCGTAGCCTCGGTGACCAGGAAGCAGCTGAAATATTGAAGCTAATGGGGCCAAAAGATGTGCAAAAAATTGGTGAAGCCATGGCAGCAATGTCTAATGTCAGCCGTGAAATGTTGGATGGTGTTTTAATTAATTTTCATGATGATATCGGCAGTCAAACTGAACTTGGTGTCGGTAACGAAGACTATTTACGTAGCGTATTAATATCCGCATTAGGTGAAGATAAAGCCGGCGGTATTATTGATCGCATATTAATGGGACATAATGCTAAAGGATTAGAAACCTTAAAATGGATGGAACCACGTGCTATTGCAGAAATTATTCGACTCGAACATCCACAAATTATTGCTATTATTCTTTCTTACTTAGAAAGTGATCAAGGGGCTGCAGTTATGCAAGCGCTACCTGAAAATATGCGAACAGATGTGTTACTACGAATCGCAACACTTGATGGTATACAACCGAGTGCATTATATGAGTTGGATGAAATGTTAGAGAAACAATTTGCAGGAAATTCTGATTCAATTAAATCATCAGGTGTCGGTGGTTTAAAAACGGCAGCTAATTTACTTAACTTTATGGATTCCTCTTTTGAAGCACCTCTAATGGAAAGCTTAAAACAAATGGATGAAGAGATTGGTGATGGCATCCAGGATCTTATGTTTGTCTTTGAAAATTTAGTCGATGTGGATGACCGTGGTATTCAATCATTACTACGCGAAGTTTCTTCAGAAAATTTAATTGTTGCATTGAAGGGTGCTGATAATGAAGTTAAAGAGAAAATCCTTAAAAATATGTCCAAACGTGCCGCAGAAATGTTGCGTGATGATTTGGAAGCAAAAGGTCCTGTTAAAGTCAGTGATGTAGAAGCTGCACAAAAAGAAATATTGACTATTGCAAGACGTATGGCCGATTCAGGTGAGATTGACCTGGGTGGTGGTGCTGGCGGTGAAGAATATGTCTAATGAAGTGACTGCATATGAGCGCTGGCAACTGCCTAAAGTTAGTCACTCTGATATCTCATTACATGGTACAACTGCTGAAAAGTTAGAGTTATTACAAAAACAAGCTTATGAGGAAGGTTATAATGCAGGTTATAAAACCGGAGAAAAAAAAGCTTATGAAGAAAAAAAACAAGAATTAACTGCGAATAGTAATGCACTTAGTTCAATTATTGAGCTGTTAAGTGAACCTTTAAAAGAGATTGATGATGAAATTGTGCAACAACTTGCTGATTTATCGATGGTTGTTGCAAAGCAAGTTGTCAGGCGAGAATTGCATACGGAACAAGGTGAGATAGTCGGTATAGTACGCGAAGCGATGACCGCCTTACCCGCCAGTACACGCAAAATAACATTGAATGTTCATCCGGATGATTCTGATTTAATTCGTAATGCCTTTTCTTTAGGTCAGGATGATGACTCGGATGAATTACGTTGGAAGTTAGTCGAAGATCCTATGGTGTCACGGGGAGGTTGCATCCTTGCTAGTGAAAACTCTCGCATCGATGCAACAGTAGAAGCACGTTTAAACCGTGTTATTACTACCCTGTTAGGCGGCGAGCGTGAGTCTGATGGCTAATCCTCATTATGCTACGCATAGCCATACCTGGAAAAATCAACTTAAACAGATTCACTCACGTATTGATCAGGTTGACCCTGTCGTCGTAGAAGGTCGATTGAACCGCATGGTAGGATTAACGCTTGAAGCCGTCGGCTGCCAGGCCGTTATCGGTTCACGTTGTTTAGTTAAAAGTCAAAACACTAAACCCGTTGAAGCAGAGGTGGTGGGTTTTTCAGGTGAGAAGCTTTTTTTAATGCCGACAGGTAATATTCGTGGCATTCATCCCGATGCCATGGTGATTCCTACCCATCAAATTTATGAAGCTCATGTTGGTGATGCCTTGCTTGGTCGTGTACTTGATGGCCGTGGTTTACCGATTGACGATAAAGGCCCTTTGGTGACAAATGAGCGGCGGGCATTAACAGGAGAACCGATAAACCCGTTAAACAGAAATCCCATTAATGCACCGCTTGATGTTGGTGTGCGTGCAATTAATAGTTTATTTAGTGTTGGTCGTGGCCAGCGTATGGGGTTATTTGCGGGCAGCGGCGTAGGTAAGAGTATGTTGCTTGGTATGATGACGAAATATACTTCAGCAGATGTTATTGTGGTCGGGCTTATTGGCGAACGTGGCCGGGAAGTTAAAGAGTTTATTGAAGATATTCTGGGTGAAGAAGGTTTACAGCGTGCTGTTGTGGTTGCGGTGCCAGCCGATCAGCCACCGGTCATGCGTATGCACGGTGCCTATCAGGCAACAAGTATTGCAGAGCATTTTCGCGATGAAGGTAAAAATGTTTTATTGTTAATGGATTCGTTAACGCGCTTTGCACAAGCACAACGGGAAATTGCGTTAGCCATTGGTGAGCCGCCGGCAACAAAAGGCTATCCGCCGTCTGTTTTTGCTCAGCTTCCCCAGCTGGTTGAACGCGCAGGTAATGGTGCAGAAGGCGGCGGATCGATTACAGCATTTTATACCGTTTTAACAGAAGGCGATGATCAACAGGATCCCATTGCAGACAGTGCTCGCGCGATCCTTGATGGTCATATTACTTTATCCAGAGAACTGGCAGAAAGTGGGCATTATCCAGCGATTGATGTTGAAGCCTCAATTAGTCGAGCAATGAATGCTGTTGTTTCTGAAGAGCACATTGTTGCGGCACAAAAATTTAGACAAACATATTCGCTCTATCGACAAAATAAAGATCTTATTAGTGTTGGTGCTTATGCAGAAGGTTCTAATCCTGAGATTGATATAGCAATACGTTTACACTCCAGCCAGCAAGAATTTTTAAAACAAGATAGAAATGATGCCGTGAGTTGGGAAAACAGTCTTGCGCAACTGGCAGGCATATTGCAGCATGCTACACATGAACCGGGATTTGCTAATGATGCCGGGCTTTCTCATGCTCCGCAAACTACGCATGAATCGCAGCAGTTACCGGCCGAGATATAATTTTTATATAACTAATGACCTGGAAGTATATGTCAGCAAAACGATCAGAACGCTTTAAACCCATTCATAATCTTGCTCAACAGCGAGAAGATGTTGCTGCGCAATCCCTGGGGCGCATCCAGCGTGAATTATCAAGTCAGACACTAAAATTGTCCGAATTAACAAAATATTATCAGGATTATATTACGCGCTTTACGCAACAAGCCGAAAAAGGTATGAGTGTGGTACAAGCTCAAAGTTATCAAAGCTTTATATCACAACTTGAAACAGCAATTTCTGAACAAAAAAAACATCTCCTTCGTATTACTGAAGCCTGTAATTCAAAGCGGGTAGAATGGACAGTGGAACGTCAAAAATCACAGGTGCTGGAAAAAGTGATGACGCGATACGAGAAACAAGAACAACAAACACATAATCGGCAAGAACAACGCCGCTCCGATGAATTTGTCTCAAACAGATTTTGGCATAAAAATAAGTCAAAATAACAACTCACAAATAACTTCGACTCATTTGGCATAGGCCTTGCAATTTATCTTAGTGGATAGATTTAATATGTGAGGATGTCATGAGTGAATCAATACAAATTGCTGCAACCGCAGCGGTTGCAACGTCGCCACAATCAGGTTCTGCAGCCAATGGACAAGCTGCAACTACAGTTTCAGCCGATGATCCATCAGGGTTTAACGCTATGTTTGAAAGCTATGTTGCAGCTGAGCCGGTAACAACAGAGCAACAAATGAATCAGGATATGAGCGGGTTGTTTAGCACCAAATTGCCGCAAGAATTGATTGCTGCTGGCAATCCATTGCCGCAAGAAGACACTGCCGCGTCCTGGCAAGCCTTTATGCAGATACAACCTGATGAAACGGTGCTGTCGGGTACGGCCAGCTTGAAGTCTGAATCCTTGCTAGAACAACAAGCTAAACCGTTACAAGCATCCACAGCGAATTCTTCTTTGCTTAATCAGCAACTATCACAAGATTTAGCGATGCAGAATAAAGGAGCCACCACACCGCTGGGTGTATCTACAGCAACTCATGTTGCTTCTCCTCAGTTGAATACTGTTCAACTTAATCCAGAAAGCGCGGAAGCATTGGCTATAAATATGGACGAGATAGCCCCCATTTCTCAATTACCAACATCAACCACTAACCAAAGTTTAGCCGCAGTCGGCTTAGGTACAGGAGTACAAGCCGCTACCAGCCAAGCACAGGCAGCACCACTTAACCTGGGGCAAACTGCATGGGAATCAAACCTGGGATCACGCTTACAAATGCTGGTCGGTCAAAATGTTCAGGCAGCAGAAATACGCCTGGATCCACCTGAGTTAGGTACATTAGACATAAAAATAAAGGTAACTAACGACGTTGCAACAGTGAATATCACCAGTCCTCATTCCCAGGTTCGTGAAGCATTAGAAACAGCCGTGCCAAAATTAAGAGAAATGTTTGAAGAAACAGGTTTATCTCTTGGTGACGTGAATGTTCAGCAAGAATCCTTTAAACAACAAGAGCAATTAGCTGAACATGATGTTTTTGATGTGTTTGAAAATGCTGAAGATACTCTGCTTGAGGACCAAGATGGCATAACGAGCAATACAATCGTTAGCGATAGTTTGCTTGATATTTATGCGTGATTATTTTGTCAGCTTGTAAATTGTTACAAACTATTAAGTTTTTAAATAAAAGAAAAAAAGGATTAAAGCTTACAGGTTTTTGGACGATAAACTTCCCATAGATAAACCTAATTACATGAAAACCTTATTAAAGTACAAGAATATGGGTTTTAAATGTTTTAATTATTTAAAGGTAAGAACTCAATGTCCGATGTAGTAAATATTGATTTTGGCGAGATACTTGATATTTCATTTGCAGCAAAACTTCACTCTCAACTCAAAGATGATGTCGAAAAAAAAGGGAGTGTGAAATTTTTAACCTCCGACCTGACACGAATTGATGCCAGTTGCCTGCAAGTTTTAGCGAGCTTTATGGATTACGCAAAAGAAAATGAGATATCCGTTGAGTGGGCACAGCAAAGTGACGTTGTTAGTGAAGCTGCACGTTTAACAGGTTTAACTAAATCATTAGGACTAAATGCTTAATAAAACAGATATACATTGGGAGATTTTGTAAATGGCAAGAATATTAGCGGTAGATGACTCTGCTTCAATGCGTCAAATGGTGTCATTCACTCTGAAAGGAGCAGGTCATGATGTAGTTGAAGCTGTGGATGGTGTGGATGCGTTAGCAAAAGCACAAGGGCAAAAAATTGATTTGGTGATTTCAGATGTGAACATGCCAAATATGGATGGCATTACCTTAATTGCAGAATTAAGAAAGATAGCCAGTTTTAAGTTTATCCCTATGCTGATGCTGACAACGGAAAGCGCGGGCGATAAAAAACAACAAGGTAAAGCGGCAGGTGCAACGGGCTGGATTGTTAAGCCTTTTAATCCCGAACAGCTTTTAGCCACGATCGGAAAAGTCCTCTAATTATCAGGATAACCTTTTATGACTTTTGATATGTCACAATTTTTGGCCACGTTCTATGAAGAAAGCTTTGAAGGGCTTGATATCATGGAAACAGAGTTACTTGCACTTGATGTTGGTGAAGCTGACCTGGAAACAATTAATACAATATTCCGTGCGGCACACTCAATTAAAGGAGGTAGTGGTACTTTTGGCCTGAATGATGTTGCAAGTTTTACACATGTAATGGAAACATTACTGGATGAAATGCGGGATGGAAAACGTGAGGTAACACAAAACGCGGTAAATATTTTACTTGAGTCCGTAGACGTCTTGCGTGAAATGTTGTCAGCATTGCAAGCTGAAGATGATTTAGATAGTGAGAGAATTGCGATCGTTAAGAAAAAATTAGATGACTTGTTAGCGAGTGTATCAAATGAAAGCACAGCTGTAGCAGCAACAGAAGCAAGTGTTGCCGAGCCAGCAACTGAAACAGCTGTTCCCCAGGTCTCAGGCTGGACAATATATTTCAAGCCACATGAAGATATGTTGCAAACCGGTAATGATCCTGTACGTATGTTGAGGGAGCTTGCTACTTTAGGTGAGTTAAGTTCTGCCGTAGACACTTCAAGTTTACCTGAATTTTTGTTGATGGAGCCAGAAAACAGTTACTTTGAATGGACCGTAACATTAACGGGCGATATTAAAAAAAGTGACATCGAAGAAGTTTTTGAATGGGTAGAAGATGGCTGTGAACTGACAATTACTCCAATAGCAAGTGATGTTACAAGTGAAAATAGTGAGCTTGATATTGAGCTGATTAAAACGACATTTGAAATGCTTGCACCACAAGGTGAAAAACTGGTTGCGCGTTTTTATGAAGAGTTATTTAAGCGCTTTCCTGATGTCCAGAGTTTATTTGCAAATACCACACCTGAAAAACAACAAACAAAATTATTGGCTGCACTTGAACTGGTTGTTTCTAATTTAGAAAAGCAGGATGTACTCGTTCGTACACTGACTGAAATGGGCATGCGCCATAAAAATTATGGTGTAAAAATAGAACAATACGAAGCCGTGTCATCAACATTGTTAGATGTGATGCAAGAATTTGCCGGTGACGCATGGACAGACAAAGTCGCAGCAACATGGAAAGCTGCACTGGCACTTGTTACTAATACCATGATTGCCGGGCAGCAAGCAGAACCCGCAGCAGAAGTTGAAAATTCCGATGCCTCTGTACCAGCAGTAGCAACTGAAAAGTCCACGGCTAAAAAAGCACCGGCTAAGCGCAAAGCATCCACCGAAGCATCCTCTATTCGTGTTTCCATTGATAAAGTTGATGAACTTATCAATATGGTGGGCGAACTGGTAATTACTCAATCAATGTTAAGTCAGCTTGGTGAAGAAGAAAATTTTGGCGAAGAGCAGATTGAAAAACTTAAAAGCGGTTTAATACAGCTAGAGCGTAATACGCGTGAAATGCAGGAAAATGTAATGCGTATTCGTATGTTACCAATTAGTTTTGTTTTTCAACGCTTCCCACGTTTAGTACACGACCTTTCAGGTAAGCTGGATAAGAAAATTGAGTTGATACTGTCCGGTGAATCCACCGAACTTGATAAAACAGTGATGGAAAAAATTGGTGACCCATTGGTTCATCTTATCAGAAACTCACTTGATCATGGTATAGAGACCCCCGATGTGCGTGTTGCCGCAGGTAAACCTGAAACCGGTGAAATTCATCTAAATGCATACCATGAAGGTGGCAATATTGTCATTGAGATTACCGATGATGGCGCAGGTTTAAACTTAGAAAAAATTCTTGCAAAAGCCAAGGGCAGTGGCCTGGTAGGTGAGAGTGATAAATTGTCAGATGAAGACATTGCCGATTTAATTTTCCAACCGGGTTTCTCAACAGCGGATGTTGTTAGCGATGTTTCAGGCAGGGGTGTCGGCATGGATGTGGTGCGAAGAAATATTCGCGCACTAGGTGGAACGGTTGATGTTAAAACAACGACCGGTCAGGGTAGCGTATTCACTATACGCTTACCGCTCACTTTAGCTATTTTAGACGGCCAATCGGTTGTAGTGGGTGAGGAGGTTTATATTGTTCCTCTCGTTGCCATTATTGAATCTGTACAAGTTGATACCTCGTTAGTTAATGGTATTACTGGTCAGGCAGAAGTTTATCGTTTACGCAATGAATATATTCCTATTGTCAAACTCCATGACGTCTTTAATATAAAACCGTTGCATACTGAAATGAAAGATGGGTTGTTAGTTGTGGTTGAAGCTGAAGGTAAAAAAGTGGCTTTACTAGTAGATGATTTATTAGGGCAGCAACAGGTAGTTATTAAAAGTTTAGAAACAAATTTCAAGAGTGTAGAAGGTATATCCGGTGCCACTATCTTAGGTGATGGGACGGTTGCACTGATACTTGATGTAACCGGATTAATTTCAATTTCAAAAAAGAACGCGAGTAATGTTAAAAAACTTACAGTAGCTGCGTGAGGATAAACAGATGGCATTAACTGAACAAAATGTACCTGCAGGTGATAATAACTCTCAAATGGATCACTCTATTGTTGGTGCAGAGTTGGATGAAAATACACAGCAATTTTTAACATTTATTCTTGCGGGTGAAGAGTATGGTGTCGATATTCTGCGTGTTCAGGAAATAAAAGGTTGGGATGCTGTAACGCAAGTTCCCAATACGCCAGAGTATGTGCGTGGTGTAATTAATCTTAGAGGTACTATTGTTCCCATAATTGATTTACGTATTCGTTTTTCGATAGAGCAACTTGAATACGGGCCTACAACTGTTGTTATCGTCCTTAAAGTTATTTCAGGGGCTGATAATAGCCGAATTATGGGTATAGTTGTTGATGGTGTCTCTGACGTTTATAACGTTAAAAATGAAGAAATTAATGCCGCTCCTGACTTTGGTGATGGTGTCGATTCAAGTTTTGTAAAAGGCCTGGCTACAGTAGATGAGAAAATGGTGATTATTTTAGATATTGATCACATGTTGAATTCAAATGAACTGGCATCCGTTAACAAAGCAGTAGATGACGAGGAATAAGCGAGGCCTATGCGAATGATTGCTGTTATAAATCAAAAAGGTGGAGTAGGTAAAACAACAACAACGTTAAACCTTTCACATGCCTTAGCACAATCTGATAAAAATGTATTAGTCATTGATTTTGATCCTCAGGCACATTTAAGTGCGGGTTATGGCGTATTGCGCAGAGAGCAACCAGGTATCGCTGATGTTTTGTTAGGTGATGCGGAATTAACGGATGTCATTATTGAAACACGAGAAAATGTTTCTATCATTCCAGCTGGATCACGTTTAGGAGAATTAGAGCATATGACCGAAGGCGGCGCCAAGCGCGGTTTTTTGTTAAAAGAGGCCCTTAAAGATAATGTTGATGAGTACGATTATATTTTGGTCGACTGTCCTCCTTCTTCAGGTATTTTAGGTATGAACGCTTTGTTGGCCTCAGAAGAAGTATTAGTACCTGTCTCGGGTGATTTTTTTGCTCTGCAAGGTTTGTCTCGTCTAATGAGTATTTTCGAACACATTGAAACGACATTAAAACGTAAAACAAAAAAATGGGTGGTACTAACCCGTTTCCATGAACGTAGAAAGCTCGCAGGAGAAGTGAAAGGAAAAATCCTGTCATATTTTCCGGACAGTGTTTTTAAAACGGCAATCAGAGAAACGGTTGCTCTGGCAGAAAGTCCTGGCTTCGGACAGACGATATTTGAATATAAACCAAAATGTAATGGTGCTAATGATTATAGGGAACTTGCGACTGATGTTATCAGCAACCGGATGCTGAGCAAAGAGGCTTAAAAGTTGCCTGTGAAATTAAAGCAAAATACAAAGTTAAAATCATATGGTAAGTGTGATTTATTAAGGAAACGTTTCCGTATAGAAGAAGTGAGCGTGGTACAGAATAAAATATCTTATCGGGAGTATATGAACGAAGTTTTTGCAGGCCTGATGTGGTTAGGGTAAGAAAAGAGGCCAGCATGAATTTTAAAGGAATTAGAAATGGCGAATAAAAATACAAAGTTAGGGTTTGACCCGTTAGCATGGATGCAAGAAGAAGATGAAACTGATATAGAAAAAGAAAGTAAACCTGTTGATGTGAAAGCGAAAAAGAAACCGGCTACTGGTGGAAAAAAAATGGCAAATAAAGCTACAACAACAAAATCGAAGAAAAATGCTTTAGGCTTAGAAGCAGATCTTTTACGAGAAACTTTCGAGCTTCTGGCACCTAAGGCGGATGAGTTGGCATTACGTTTTTATGATGAACTGTTTGAACGTTTTCCTGCTGTTGTTCCAATGTTTGCAAAGACGACAAAAAAGAAACAAGCCGTTATGTTGGTTTCAGCATTAAAGTTGGTCATTGCGAACTTAGATGATCCCGATAAATTAGTGCCGGTACTACAAGGTATGGGGCTAAAGCACAAAGGTTATGGTGCTGTACCTGAACATTATGGTGCTGTTGCCGAAACATTACTGGGTGTAATGAAAGAATTTGCAGGCAAAGCATGGACTAAACAGGTTCATACGGCCTGGAGTGATGCACTTAATTTAGTAGCCGAGACGATGCTCGGTGGATATGACAATGACACAGAGGATAAAGAAATGGCTACCAATTTAGCAGCAATGAATGAAGGTGATAATGATGAACTCGTTAAAATGCGCGCAGCATTTGATAGTGTCACCACAAATTTAATGATGTGTGATCAAGACTTGAATATTACATATGCAAACCCTGCAGTGGTTAAAATGTTAGCAGCACGCCAAGAAGCCTTGCGTGCTGTTTGGCCTGGTATGGATGCGCATAATCTAATTGGGCAAAATATTGATCAATTTCATCGTAATCCCGCACATCAACGTGCGTTGTTAGCTGATCCTTCACGTTTACCCGCTCAAGCAGAAATTCAAGTAGGTGAGCTAGAGTTTGAAGTTAACGCTTCATTTCTTGCAGGTGAAAATGGTGAATACATTGGTAATGTTGTTGAATGGAAAGATTTAACTGATATAAATAAACAAAAGAAGGAAGTTGCGCGTTTAGAGTCTGCAGTTAAAGGATCAACGTCAAACATTATGATGTGTGATGCTGATTTAAATATTGTTTATGCAAACCCATCTGTTGTGAATATGTTGAAAGCTCGCCAGGCAGAGTTGCGTGCAATTTGGCCATCTATGGATGCAGATAATTTAATTGGTCAAAATATTGATCAATTTCATCGCAATCCTGCGCATCAACGTACTTTACTGGCCGATCCATCCCGTCTTCCTGCAAAAGCAGAAATTAATGTTGGTGATATTGTTTTCGAAGTGAATGCCACCTATGTAGCTGGTCCAGATGGTGAGTATATGGGCAACATGGTTGAATGGAAAGACTTAACCGAAGCAAATAAACAAGCGCGTGAAGTAGCTCGTTTACAATCTGCTGTCGAAGGTTCCACCTCAAATATTATGATGTGTGATCCGGATTTGAATATTGTCTTTGCTAACCCAGCTGTTGTTGCAATGTTAGCTAAACGCCAAAATGAGTTACGTGCAATATGGCCGTCACTTGATGCAAATAATTTAGTTGGTCAAAATATTGATCAATTCCATCGTAATCCTGCGCATCAACGTGGTTTACTGGCCGATCCATCTCGACTTCCTGCAAAAGCAGAAATTTCCGTTGGCGATGTTATGTTTGAAGTGAATGCAACTTATGTTACCGGTCCTGATGGTGAATACATGGGCAATATGGTTGAGTGGAAAGATATTACTGAAGAAAAAGATGCAGAAAATCAGATCGAAGATTTAGTGACACAAGCAATTGATGGAAAGCTTGATTCTCGTATTAATGTTGATGGCTACCAGGGTTTTATGAAAACGCTCGGTGACGGTATTAATAGCTTAATGAATTCTGTTGTTGAACCACTTCAAGAAGGTAAGCGGGTGATGAAATCACTTGCAGAAGGTGACTTGACACAAACAATGGATGGTGATTTCCAGGGAGAATTTGCTGAGTTGCGTGATGCGATTAATAGCAGTGTTGGTAACTTGTTGAATATGGTTAATGATATCAACGAATCTTCAGGTAGTATTTCTTCAGGTGCAACTGAAATTGCAACGGGTAATACAGACTTAAGTCAACGTACAGAAGAGCAAGCATCGAGTTTAGAAGAAACCGCGTCAAGTATGGAAGAAATGACTTCAACAGTAAGACAAAATGCTGATAATGCCCGGACGGCTAATACACTCGCGACAAATGCGCGGGAGCAAGCACAAAAAGGCGGAGATGTAGTAAGTAATGCTGTGTCTGCAATGAGTGAAATTAATTCAAGTAGTAAAAAAATCTCAGACATTATTGGTGTGATTGATGAAATTGCATTCCAAACTAACTTACTTGCACTCAACGCTGCGGTTGAAGCGGCACGTGCCGGTGAACAAGGCCGTGGATTTGCGGTTGTAGCCGGTGAAGTACGAAACCTTGCGCAACGAAGTGCAGGTGCCGCAAAAGAAATTAAGAGCTTAATCAACGACAGTGTTGAAAAAGTGGATGAAGGAACAAAACTTGTTGATGAATCAGGTAAGACGCTTGATGAAATTGTTGAGGCTGTTAAGAAAGTAAACGATATTATTGCTGAAATTGCAGCAGCCAGTGAAGAACAGTCTTCAGGCATTGAAGAGGTTAACAAAGCGATTGGTCAAATGGATGAAATGACGCAACAAAACGCGGCTTTAGTTGAACAAGCGGCATCGGCCAGTGAGTCAATGGAAGAACAGGCCAAAGGTATGATTGAACTCATGCGCTTCTTTGATACGGGGCAACAGCAAGCCCAGACTGCTGCGCCAGGCAGACCCTCTGCAGCAAGGAAAGCGCCGCATGTGAGTAATCGTACTGCTGCACCTGCTCGTTCACGACCTGCACCTAAAGCAAGCAGCGACGATGAATGGGAAGAGTTTTAAGGTAAGCTTGAGTCTTTAATCGTTAATTTAAATCAGGCAATTAAAAGGCAAAAAATAAAGTTAGAATTTTTATTTTTATAGGAATTTATGTGATAAATAATGCAGGCGAAGAACGCGAAAAGGAATTCCATTTTTCGGATAAAGAGTTTAAATTTATTAGTAAATTAGTTGGTGAGCGTACTGGCATTGTTCTTTCAGATGCAAAGCGACAAATGGTGTATGGTCGTTTATCAAGAAGGTTACGCCAACTTAAACTGACAAAATTTTCAGAGTATTGTGACATGCTAACGGACGGGCATGAAGGTGAATTAATTGAGTTTACTAATGCTATTACAACAAACTTAACCGCTTTTTTTCGTGAAAGTCATCACTTTGAATACCTAAAAGAAACCGTAATCCCTCAGATTCGTAGAAATAACGCGCACACTAAACGTATTCGTATTTGGTCGGCTGGCTGTTCTTCAGGCGAAGAGCCTTATTCAATTGCAATGTGTCTGCGTGAAGCAATACCAGAATCAGCAGGTTGGGACGTAAAAATTCTTGCAACAGATCTTGATTCAAATATGGTGAAACGTGGGAGTGAGGGTATATACACCGCTGAACGTGTAGAAGGTCTAACACCCAGTCGAATGAAGAAATGGGTGCGACAAGGTACAGGAGAAAATTCAGACAAAGTAAGGATGTCTTCTAAGTTGAGAGAAATAATTACTTTCAAAGAATTGAATTTAATGGGTGATTGGCCGCTTAGAGGGCCGTTTGACTTTATATTTTGTCGTAATGTTGTTATCTACTTTAGCAAAGATACACAACGTATTTTATTTGACCGTTATGCGGATTTGCTTGCCCCAAAAGCACATTTATTTATTGGTCACTCTGAGTCTTTAAATAAAGTCACTGATCGTTTTAATTTGTTGGGTAAGACTATTTACCAAAAAGCGAAATAAAGTGGGGCTCAATTCCGCACCAGCATCAGAAAAAATGCAAAAATGTTTGTATGGTTTTAATGGTATAAAACGTTACTGGGATAAAACCAATGATATTTTTGCGGCAAAAATTTTGCCCGGTGAATATTATGTCACTATCCATGATGAAGCGATTACGACAGTACTTGGCTCATGTGTTTCAGCCTGCATTCGTGACAAAGTAACGGGTGTGGGTGGTATGAACCACTTTATGTTGCCGATCCATCGGAGTATGAGTGAAGAAGAAGTGGCATCAATGAGTAATGCTGCGCGCTATGGAAATTTTGCCATGGAAAAAATGATTAATGATATTTTAACTCATGGCGGCAATAGAAAAAATTTAGAGGTTAAAATCTTCGGTGGTGGCAGGGTATTACAAAACATGCAATCACTCGATGTTGGCAACGGCAATATTCATTTTGTGCGTGATTATATTGCAACTGAAAAATTAACCCTGGTTGGTGAAGATGTTGGCGATGTTTTTCCAAGAAAAGTTATTTATTTTCCAAAAACAGGTAAAGTAAGAGTAAAAAAGCTACGCCAGATGCATAACAACACCATCATTGAGCGTGAAACAAATTATAGTTCTTCAATTGAACAGAAGCCGATAGAAACTGGCGATATTGAATTGTTTTAGGATATTAATGTTACATGAGTAAAGTAAAAGTTTTAATTATTGATGACTCTGCTTTAGTCCGGCAAGTCATGTCCGAATTTTTGAATGCAGATAATGCTATAGAGGTGATTGGTACAGCACAGGATCCTCTTGATGCGCGTGAAAAAATTAAAAAGCTTAACCCCGATGTTTTAACCTTAGATGTTGAAATGCCAAAAATGGATGGCATTACTTTTTTGGCAAATTTAATGCGCTTGCATCCTTTGCCTGTTGTGATGGTTTCGACCTTAACGCAAAAAGGTGCGGATGTTACTTTTGAAGCGCTTGAGTTAGGGGCAATAGATTTTGTTGCAAAACCTAGCATTGATGTATCTACCGGCCTTAATAGTTACGCAGCTGAAATATGTGAAAAAGTAAAAACGGCTGCGAGCATTAATGTCAGTAATATATCCGATCGAAGAGCACGAAAAACATCGGGGAATAAAGCAAATAATTTTTCAGTAAAACCAAAATTGAGTGCAGATGCTGTACTTGAAAAGCGTGCAGCACCAAAAAGAAATTTAAAAACAACTGAAAAAATTATTGCGATAGGTGCTTCAACGGGAGGGACAGAAGCAATAAAAGAAGTATTGACTATGATGCCATTTAATTGTCCCGGTATTGTCATTAGTCAACATATACCGGAAGCATTTAGTAAACCTTTTGCTGCCCGTATGGATAAAAACAGCGCTATGACAGTGTATGAAGCGGTAGATGGGCAACAAATTTTGCCGGGGCATGTTTATATTGCACCGGGTAATCGTCATTTAGTTGTAGAACGCAATGGTGCACGCTACATCTGCCGGCTTAATAATGGCCCTGCTGTTAATCGACATAAACCTAGCGTTGATGTCATGTTCAGGTCGGTTGCACAAAATGTCGGGAAAAATGCTGTAGGTGTTATTTTAACCGGCATGGGGGCTGATGGTGCACAAGGGTTAAAAGAAATGTTGGAAGCAGGTGCCGACACCCTGGTTCAGGATGAAAAAACATCGGTTGTTTGGGGGATGCCCGGTGAAGCTTATAAAATTGGTGCTGCTAAAGATCAATATCCACTCGAAAAAATTGCCAAACAATTACTCGAACGCTGTAAATAGCCCTCTTTTTCCCCTTGTTCTCTTAATGAGGGGTTCTATATTTAATTTTACTTATTTACTACTTCTTAAAATAGGCACAGATTGTGCATTGTATAACGTGAGATGAAGGACTTGTCTCGTGTGAATGATGGATGTCTATGTCATATTTGGGCTAACGCTCATAAATACAGTAGGAAAGGCGAATTATGTATCCAATAGCCGAGCCGATGATGGCTGAAAATCTAATTGAAGAGCATTCCGGGCTGGTAAATCGTATTGCCTACCATTTGGCGGCAAGGCTACCGGCAAGTGTTGTCGTGGATGACTTAATTCAAGTAGGGATGATTGGCTTACTTGATGCGTCTCAACACTACGATGCATCACAAGGCGCGGCATTTACAACTTATGCCACTATTCGTATTAGAGGCGCAATGTTAGATGAGCTACGTCGTAATGACTGGGCACCAAAGTCCGTACATAAAAAGCACCGCGATTTAATGAAAGTGGTCTCTCAGATAGAAACAAAAACCGGACGAGAAGCTAAGCCTAAAGATATTGCAGAAGAAATGGGCATTTCACTGGACGAATACTTTGAGCTAATACAAGAAACAAATTCATGTCGTATTCTGAGCTTTATTGATTTGGGTACAGATGATGAAAATTTACGTGACAACAACAATATTTCTCCTATTAATCCCGTGGAAGGTGTGCAAAAGCAGCAGTTTCGTGAACAGCTGGTAACGGCCATTAATATTTTGCCTAAGCGTGAAAAACTCATCGTGAGCCTATATTATGATGAAGAGCTGAATCTGCGGGAAATAGGTGAAGTGCTTGATATAAGTGAATCGCGGGTCAGCCAGCTACTGGGGCAGGGGCACTTGCGTATGAGAAAATTTATTTCAGAAAAATTCCCACAAATTATTGAACAGGATCTTGATTAAAACAGCCATTTATTGCTTTTTACCATCCATCTATAAGGAAGCCATATTCCACAATAAATAAAATTGTTTTTATGGTAGTCTGTATTTCTTCAAATAGTAACAGTTTTTTACAGTTTGCTGTGTGCCTGATTACTAAATAACGTTAGTATAATGATTACTGGTTATATGCCGATATATATTTTGTATCAGTGGATAGGATGAGGTTTTTTTAGGTTGAGTCATACTTTAGAACAGACCCGCAAACAAAAGCCGATGTGGTTTTTTGAAAATAACTATGCATATTTTTGCGATGTTTTTCCTGATGCAATTGAGTTGTTTTCAGGGAAATTAATCTATCGTGATAAGTTAAAGCTGGTAAAAATTCATTGCCTGGAAATTAGCCGTTATACGACTTTAGTTGCACTTGAACTAACATTTATCGCATGCCCTAAAATTGAACCGATAAATATGAATATTCGTTTATATCATGATGCGAGACTCGCGGATGTTGTTTCTTATCAAAACATAACACCATTGGTCGCTCCTTATTTTTCAGAAGACAAAGATAGTGCTGAAAATAATAAACGACAAGCAAATATTTTACTGTATGAAATCCTTTCAGCGTGCGTAAAGCCGGAGCAGTTCGAAACTGAAACTATTTAAGTATTAAGCCTGGAGCTTGTGTATGAGATTAAATATTAAAAACAAACTGGTGTTATTTTTATTTTTTTCTTACTCATCAGTGGTTTATTCTAATTCAATAAACGAAGCATTAATCGCAGATAAAAATAACAATAGTAAAGAGGCTGTAGAAATATGGACGCAGCTTGCAAGCCGCGGTAACACTAGTGCAATGTATAATTTAGCCAACCACTACTCATCAGGTAAAGGTGTTGGTAAAAATAAAGTTTTATCTGATGAATGGTTAGGCAATGCGACACGTTCAGGCCTGATCCAGGCATATTTAAACCTGAATAATAATGCAGTGACGCCTGCATCTTATTCACACCTGACATTTAAGACCGGGCCATTGTATTGGCTGAAAAAACAAAAGCCAAGCAAATATACGCTGCAATTAATTAGTAGTCGTAATAAGAAGTTAATTGAAAAAGTTTATAATGAAAACAACCTGAAAGGTAAGGCAGGCTATTTACATTATATGCGCTCAGGAAAAGATAGCTATGCATTAGTTTATGGAGTATATGAAACAGTAGCTGAGGCAAAAACGGCTATTACTAAATTGCCGGAAAAGTTGCGCAAGAATTCTCCATGGGTTCGTAAAATAAAGTCGCTGCATGAGGTTAGTCAGTAAATCTATCCTTTAAATCCTTTCGGGATTTTTCCCTTCAGTATATAGGCAAAGGCAATAATTTCAGCAATTGCAAGATATAATGCTTCTGGTATTTCCTCGCCTAACTCTAACGTTGCCAATAAGCTAACCAGTTCTTTATTTTCGTTTAAAGGTACATTATGTTTTTGTGCCAGTTCAATTATTTGTTGCGCTATGTCGTCATAACCTTTTGCTGTTACCTTGGGCGTATTTTCTCCATCGTAACGTAATGCGACAGCAAGTGATGATTCTGATGGTTTATTCATGTGCGTTCATCCAATAGAGATGGAGATTGCGAGCTACTATGAAATTTATGAGCAGAATCATTTGTACACTCAATATTTCCCACATTAAGACCGTTATAATTTAGTCGGCTGCGAAGATATTCAATATTTTCTTTGAATAAAGACAGGGTGTTGGGTTTTTCACTAAAAAAATGTGCTGAAATAAATTCATTTTGCATTTTAATATGCGCTTTAATTTCTCCTAAGCCATTTAAGTTGAACTGCAGAACAATATTCCAGACTTTTTTTCTTTCACCTTGTTCGCTTTGAACTTCTTCTTCATTAATTTTAAACTGAAATAAATCTATATCTTGTCCATCTTTTATGGGAAGCTCCATTAACCAGGTCGGTCGTCCGGTTTGTACCTCATTTAAGTTTTGTAGTTGGTTTTGCTGCATGTGGCTTAAGCTGGATTCGACTTGTCGCAAAAATACTTGCATAGCTTCTTCACGCTGCATAATGTTTTGTAAACTGGGTTGCTCATTCACTATTTTTGAGGCTTGATGTGCAGCGTTTTGTACGTTTTGAGGGTTTACCTGGCTTGCTGTTTTTTTCGTTAAGTCTGTTGTTATTGAATTTTGTGATTTAATTAAGCTGGCAAGTCGATACAGTTTTACGCCTAAATCATTTTCAAGAACAGATTTAATATTGCCGTGGAGTTTTGTTTCAAAAGTTGAGGGTGTTTTAGCCTGGGCACTGCCAAACGCATCAAATAGCGCATTTTTAATTTTACTTTCAATAAAAACACCACTGTTTTGTAATTGTGTCTTTACTTGCGTAGCCGTTTTTAAATTAAATGGCGCTGGAATATTTTTAAATAGTTCGCGTACCGCGGCATTGACTTCTGCTGCAAGAGGCGAAGGGCGTAATGAGGGGCGGCTTGCAATATAGGCAATATTTTTCAATAGTGGTGTAAATGTTGCATCGTTTAAAGGAAGGCCAGTTTTTAATGCCTGAACAAGAGAGCGAGATATTTGTGCTGGCTGAATGTTGATTATTTTAAACTGCGGGGAAGGTTTTAGTTGCTCAATTTGTAATTTTAGCTGATCGCCGGATTTTAGACCCGAAATATCCGGCTTGTTAGAATGAACTTTAGTGCCCTGAATATCCAGCACTATTTGTTTGTCGGTAATTTTGAGAATAACAGCCTCAATTAATTGAGACAGCTGCCAGCTTGTCGGTGTGCTTCTGTTTGAGGTGTTGTTTTGTGTTGAAGTGACAGCACGAGTGTGTTTTATCGGTGTTTGTAGGGGCTGTGTCGGCGGTTTAATTTGCATGGTTTTGTCCGATGTTTACGTCATCACTGTGTCAGATTATTTTAATATAAGCGTGTCTTTATGAGATTTTCCGCTGCTTTATTATATAATAGCGGACAATAGCTGGATTTCTGTACTTAATTCAATAACTAGGATTTCGGTAGTATGAGCACATCAAAAGCGTGGTATATCAGACATTTAGCGGATATGGAGGTCAAAGGCCCCTTTCCAGCAGGGCAAATTTCTCAAGAGATTTTATTGGGGCGACATAAAGCGGAAGATGAAGTAAGCCACGATAAAGAGCAATGGCACAAAATTCGTGAATTACCAGAGCTTTTGCCCAATGTACTGAGCTCTGGTGCAGAACAGCCTGAATTTGAAGATCGCCTCGCTGCAGCACGTCGTTGGGCCGATGAGCGCAGAGATGTTGCCGGTCGTGGCGCAACGAAAAGCAATGAAATTAAACGTTTGCATGGGCTGGTCAATAATGCAAAAAAGAAAAATAATTTTGTTTCTTCATGTATACAGATGGGTGCAGTTCTTGGGATCGTTTTTGCTCTGGTTGTTCTGGCTTTTCAATATTCGCCAGAAATCAACGTTGAAGTTGATTGTTCAGCAGCGGCAAACCCCGGTGTGGATTGGAGGGAGTGTGTTCTGGTTTCTATACAGCTGGCGGGAACAGAATTAAAGGCTGCAAACTTAATGAACACAAACCTGGAGCACGCAAACATGGTTGGTGCAAATTTGTCGCAGTCGAATTTAAAGTACAGTAAATTGAATTCAGTAAACTTACAGGGAGCGAACCTGACTAAGGCTAACTTAAAAGGGGCAAGTTTGATAGGGGCTGATTTATCGGCTGCAACACTGCAGCAAGCAGATTTGAGTTATGCCACTTTACGAGGCGCAATAATTGATGATGCAGATTTTTCTGCCGCGATATTAGACGGTGCTATTTGGATTGATGGTCGCTCTTGCGCCAAAGATTCAATAGGGCAGTGTAATTAGTATAATAGTTTAGAGGTTTTTTATGTTGAAAGAAGTACGAATTGGCTTTGTTACGGTTTCAGATCGCGCAAGTCGGGGCGAGTATGAAGATTTGGGTGGCCCTGCGATGCAAGAATGGTTATCAAATGCGTTAACCAATGAATGGCAAGCGGTAGCACGTGTTGTTCCCGATGAACAAGATCAGGTTGAAAATGCATTAAAAGAATTAGCTGATAAAGAAGGTTGTTGTTTAATCGTAACGACAGGTGGAACAGGTCCCGCAGCAAGAGATATTACACCTGAAGCAACGCTTGCGGTGTGTAATAAAGTGCTGGATGGGTTTGGTGAACAAATGCGCGCAGTATCATTAAAGTTTGTACCAACGGCGATACTGTCGCGTCAACTTGCAGCGATTCGAAATCAATCATTAATTATTAATTTACCCGGTAAACCTTCTGCAATTGCTGATTGTTTAGAAGCTGTTTTTCCTGCCGTGCCCTATTGTATTGACTTGCTTGAAGGGCCTTATCTTGAAACCGATGAATCATTTGTGAACGCTTTTCGTCCGAAACACGCTAAAAAGCCGACAGCATAGTGGCTGAAGAAAATTTATCTTTATCTCGAGTGAACAGTTTACGAGAACTTATTCATTTCGGTGCGACTGAATTTGAAAATGCCGCACTTTATTATGGTCATGGCACAGATAATGCTCTGGATGAAGCAGCATACCTGGCTTTTTTTGCATTAAAGAAAACACCAGACTATAGCGATGAAACTTTAGATATCAATTTATCTGAAGAAGATATTTCCCGGGTTAATGCATTATTTTTAAAGCGTATTGAAACACGACAACCAGCCGCTTATTTAACTCATGAAGCCTGGTTTGCTGGTCTGCCATTCTATGTCAATGAAAATGTATTGGTGCCACGTTCACCGATTGCTGAATTAATTGAAGAGCAGTTTCAACCCTGGGTTGTGGCTGACAATATTCACCGTGTTTTGGATTTATGTACAGGAAGCGGCTGTATTGCGATTGCTTGTGCCATGGCTTTTCCAAATGCGGAAGTTGATGCGGCCGATATATCAAAAGACGCAATCAAAGTTGCAGAAATAAATAAAGAAAAACATCAGTTAGCCGATCGTTTAACGATAATTAAATCTGATTTGTTTAATAATTTGCAGGGACGGCGTTATGATTTAATTGTGAGTAATCCACCTTATGTTGATGCAGAAGACATGGCGAATTTACCTGATGAATATACTCACGAGCCTGTATTAGGTTTAACAGCAGGTGATGATGGTTTAGATTTAGTCATTCCTATGTTGCGGGATGCGAAACACCATCTTAACCCTGAAGGTGTTATGATTGTGGAAGTCGGCAATAGTGAAGAAGCCTTAGCAGAAAAATTTCCTGAAGTGCCTTTCATGTGGTTAAGTTTTGAGTATGGTGGCGATGGAGTGTTTATGCTCGATGCGAACGAAGTAAACAAATACCATGATGTTTTTGCAAAAGCGGCAGAACAAATTAAATAATTTGTAACGCACAAAATTATCATTTACTTGATCCAGGTCAGAATAAATAATCAATAATTAAGTAATATCTTGTAAAATTTATATTTCAGGAAACGACGTGACAGAACTTGTATTTAATACGGACTTAATCAGAAAATATGATAAGTCTGGTCCTCGCTATACTTCATATCCCACGGCGATTCAGTTTACCGAAAATTTTAACGAAGAAAACTACTTACAACAAGTAAAACGAAGTAATGAACGAAATACACCGTTATCGTTATATTTCCATATCCCGTTTTGCGACACGATTTGTTATTACTGTGGCTGCAATAAAATTGTTACTAAAAATAGAAATCATGCTCAACCCTATTTGAATGCTGTTTATAAAGAGCTGGAAATGCAGGGGGCGTTGTTTAAAGCGACTCGTATTGTTTCTCAGTTACACTGGGGTGGTGGAACGCCAACCTTTATTAGTCATGAACAAATGACAGAGTTAATGCAGCAGACACGCAAGCATTTTACTTTGCTGGATGATGATAGCGGAGAATATTCGATTGAACTTGATCCAAGAGAAGTGACCACCTCTTCTGTTTCATTATTAAGAAAGCTGGGTTTTAATCGTATTAGTTTAGGGGTGCAGGACTTTAACCCTAAAGTTCAACAGGCAGTTAACCGTATTCAAAGTTACAAAGAAACGCGGGATATTATTGTTGCTGCACGGAAAAATAAATTTCATTCGGTTAGTTTGGATCTTATTTATGGTTTACCTTTTCAAACAGAAAAAAGTTTTAATGAAACCGTTGATAAGGTGCTTGATTTGGAACCGGACAGGCTATCTGTTTTTAATTACGCTCATCTGCCCGAAATGTTTAAGACTCAGCGTCAAATAAACAGCAATGATCTTCCTTCAGCAGAAACGAAGCTCGCTATTTTACAACAGGTTAGTAATAAATTAATTGCTGCCGGTTATGAATATATTGGCATGGATCACTTTGCAAAACCGACCGATGAACTTGCCATTGCGCAAAAAGAGCGGAAGCTTTACCGAAATTTTCAGGGTTACTCAACTAACTCTGATTGTGACCTGGTGGCTCTGGGTATTACCTCGATCGGTAAAGTTGCCGACAGTTATAGTCAAAATATTAAAACTATAAAAGAATATACCGAAGTAATTGAGTCAGGGAAATTACCTGTATTTCGTGGTATCGATTTAACAGATGATGATGTTTTACGTCGAGAAGTAATTAACCAACTTATATGCCATTTTGAATTAAATTTTAAAGAAATAGAAGATTCTTTTAGTATTGATTTTTGTGGTTATTTTTCAAACGAGCTGCAAGAAATAAAAGAAATGCAGGCAGATGCTTTACTTGAACTGACGGAAGAAAAAATTCTGGTTTTACCGGAAGGAAAGTTGTTAATTAGGAATATCTGTATGGTATTTGATGTTTATTTAAAACGAAATAAAGAGCAGCAACGATTTTCTAAAGTCATTTAGTACGTTGTTGCAAAACTAATAAATAAGATGTTGCCGGGCTGGTTTTACTGTATGTTTTAATACACTACAACTTAACTAATGAAGCTATTCTTTGCTTTGGATACCAAGATTAAGAACATAGCAACCACTACAGGTATAAGAGCACCCCCCTGTTATTTCATCTGTACTAAATTTGATAGCAATGCTTTATGAGTCTAACAAAGTATTTAACGTTTCAAGAATGTTAGACCAGCCGCTTTCATGATTTGCTCTATTTTCCTCATCAATAAACCTGATGTGTAAGAGATCAATATTGGTTTTATTGCCGCCTAAATCAGTAAAGTTTA
>Ga0316207_10001223_pt1 | contig 32858 bp, 29 predicted proteins | sample 6weekpyrite_MG_FD_204943 | JGI IMG/M metagenome (GOLD analysis project Ga0316207, IMG submission 204943) | Microbial mat bacterial communities from mineral coupon in-situ incubated in ocean water Damariscotta River, Maine, United States -... | ecosystem: Environmental > Aquatic > Marine >...
AAGTTGGTCACTGAAAGGCTTAGCAGGAAAAGGAAATATGCAAAAAAGCGAAATTAAAAAGATAGTTTCGGCAAGGATTGAAGATGCTGAAGCCCGTTACAACCCCATCGGAAATGTCAATGAGGCTGACGCAAAAAATATGCTGGAATCTACTAAGAAGTTAATTAAACAGCTATGAAAGAGCAAGCAGAAAAACTCCTAGCTATTGAAATTGCCGCTAGTAAAGACAAGGGGCCTTTTGAACTATTTGCTTTATTTTTACGCGAAGATGCGCCAGATAAATGGGACTTAGTTATTTCATCAGAGTGGGCTCGCAAAAACAAAAAAGAAGCTATTAATTACCTTATTGGTAAAGTGCGCGAAAAATTTAATCATGATGAATTAGTACAACTTTCCAGAATCATAGTACTGAATACAGATGATGCTGCACTAAACGCACTAAATAGATCTATGCAAGTAGAACACAGTATATCTGAAATTCGAGATAGTAATTTTATGGGGCTAGCAATTAAACATGCATATTTAATTACTCCTAAAGGTCTAAATGCTAACCAGATAGCCGAGGGCCTCTGACCCTCAGCCACCTTAACATTCAGCAAACATGCGTTTATATATTCCTACACATTAGGAAAATAACAGCGAAATAGACTGCCCGCTCCCAAGGTACTTTCAATCTGCAGCTTGGCTTCGTGTCTATCCAGTACATGCTTAACAATAGACAAACCCAGGCCAGTACCACCGGCGTCCCTGGAGCGGCCGTCATCTACCCGGTAAAACCGTTCTGTCAGCCGTGGAATATGCGCATAGTCAATACCGATGCCTTCATCTTTAACGACGATCGCCACGCCTGAATCATCTTTTTCGGTAAAAATGGCGATCTTGCCTCCCTCGGGTGTGTAACGAATCGCATTGGTGAGCAAATTGGAAATCGCCATCCGTAGCTCATCATAATTGCCATTGAGCCGGATCGGCTCGACATTGAGCTCAATCGGGTGTTTTCCCTTATCCAGGGCATAGGCTTCGTTGAAAACATCGTTTAACAAGGCACTGATATCAATTGCGGTAAACTTTTCTTCGATGCTCGCGGTTTCTAGCTTTGCCAACTCAATCAGTTCACCAATAATGTGCTCCATTCGCGCGGTTTGTTGCTGTATTTTTTGCAGCGGCATTTTGCTCGCTTCATTACTCCGCTCCAGCATCGTCTCAACATAGCCCGACATAACGGTCAGCGGGGTGCGCAGTTCATGAGATGCATTTGAAATAAAATCCCGCCGCATATCATCTAACTGTCGTGTCAACGTGACGTCACGCGCACTTAACAAATATTGCCCCTTTCCATAAGGCGTGACATTGAGCAATATTTCCTGTTGATAGTGGGTAAACTCCAGCGGCGTATCGAACGTTCTTTTGCTAATAAAGCGGTTAAACTCAGGCTGTCTAATCAAATTATCGATACGTTGGCCCACATCAATACCGTTGCGCAGATTAAACATCTGACCTGCAGCGGGATTAAACCATTCAATTTCATTCGCGCGATTTAACACGATAGTGGCATAGGGTAAAGCCTGGGTTGATTTTTGGAATCGCTTTAGAAAAGAGGTGAGTTTTTTCCGAGACTTACGATGGCGTTTGTGAAGATGGTATAACTGGTCGTAAATTTCGTCCCAGCCTCCCAAGGCTTCAGGCGTATTTTTGACGGGTTTTTCCAACCAGTTCGCCACCCGGTTAATATTAAATAAATGCCAGCCGGTATAAAGCAGCAATGCAATCAGCAACACGATCTGCATCTGCCCAATCAGCCAACCCAGTATTGCAGCGGCAATTAACCACGCCAGGAAAAGCTCAATTTCTCGGCGCAAACCCGGCGTCATGGCCGCCTCGAAAAACGGTAACCACTGCCATGCACGGTCTGTAGCAATGAGGCGACATCAAACGGTTCCAAATGTTTGCGCAACCGCCGGATATGCACATCGACAGTACGATCTTCGACGTAAACCTGCTCGCCCCAGACCAGATCTAGCAGTTGGCTTCGCGAAAAAACCCGGTCTGTATGACCCATAAAATGATGCAGTAATCGGAATTCAGTAGGAGATAGCATCAGAGGCGTTTCTCCGACGGCGGCCCGCTGGCTCACCGGGTCGAGCATCAACTCACCAATTTTCAGCACCTCATCATCTGGCATGGTGCGCCGCAATACCGCTTGAATTCGCGATTTTAATTCTCGTACTGAAAACGGTTTGGTCATGTAATCATCGGCGCCCACGTCAAGACCCAATACCCGCTCGTCTTCTTCTGCTTTCGCTGTCACCATAATAACCGGCAACATAGACTGATGTTTTCGAATACGATGCAACAATTCAATTCCGCTGCTGTCGGGTAGCATCCAATCCAGCAACACCAGGTCGATCGACCGGTTTTTAATTGTCTCCCAGGCATCTTTTACGGTCAGGGCCGAGTACAGGGTATAGCCTTCAGATGCCAGAGAATAACTGAGCATATCCTGAATATCCCGATCATCTTCGACAATTAATATCGTTGCGTTTTTCATCGTCATTGCCAGTGTTACCGTACTGTCATGAAAATATATCTTTCTCGACGTCATCCAGATCAATATGACGAATATCCTTCCCCTTCACCAGATAAATAACATATTCACCAATATTTTTCGCGTGATCACCGATGCGTTCCAATGCCCGCGCCGCCCAGATAATATCGAGCACTTCAGAAATTGTTCTGGGATCTTCCATCATGTAGGTCATCAACATGCGGATCAAACCCTGATATTCGCCGTCCACAACATCATCCGCGCGCACGACCTTAAGCGCAGCATCGACATCAAGTCGCGCATAGGCATCCAGAGCATCATGTACCATTTTAATCACAAGATCACCCAGGTGGCGAACCCCCGCATAACGCGTTCGAAATCGGCCATCTTTTTCAGCTAGATGCAAGGCCATTTTTGCGATTTTTTCGGCTTCATCGCCAATGCGTTCGAGGTCGGTAATGGTCTTGATCACGGCAACCACCATTCTCAAGTCAGATGCAGCAGGCTGTCGTTTTGCCAGAATTCGTATGCAGGCCTCATCAATAACCACCTCCAAGGTGTTTACTTTTTGGTCCCGCAGAATGACTTGCTCCGCACCGGCAGCATCCATGTTCTGCAGCGTTTCGATCGCTTGACTAATTTGCTGCTCGACCAGCCCTCCCATTTTCAGCACCTGATTGCGCAGGCTTTCCATTTCCTGATCAAACTTGTGGGAAATGTGGTGACGGGTATTTGATGTTTCCATAAGAACTCCTCAACTTACCTTCTTTAGCCATAACGACCGGTAATATAATCTTCTGTCTGTTTTTTCGCGGGGTTGGTGAAAATGGTATTGGTATCACCAAATTCAACCATCTCACCCATGTACATAAAGGCAGTTTCATCCGACACCCTGGCAGCCTGTTGCATATTATGGGTCACGATCAGAATCGTGTATTTTGATTTGAGTTCGTGAATCAGTTCTTCAATTTTTAGCGTTGAAATTGGATCAAGCGCCGATGCGGGTTCATCTAACAGCAAAATTTCAGGTTCAATGGCGATGGCTCTGGCTATCACCAGCCGCTGCTGCTGCCCCCCAGACATGCCCAGTGCACTTTCGTCCAAGCGGTCTTTGACTTCGTTCCATAAGGCCGCGCCTTTTAGAGCCCACTCGACTTTTTCTTCAAGCACCCTGCGTTTATTTATGCCTTGCAAGCGCAAGCCGTAACAGACATTTTCAAAGATAGTCATCGGAAAAGGATTCGGTTTCTGAAACACCATGCCGATTCGCTGGCGCAATGCGCTGACATCTATCCGTTGGTCGAAGATATTCTTACCATCCAGAACAATTTCGCCTTCGACCCGCACACTGTCGATCAGGTCATTCATGCGGTTAAAACAACGCAACAGGGTAGATTTTCCACAACCACTGGGGCCGATAAACGCGGTGACATGGTTTCGCTTCATCTGAAAACTGACATCGTGCAAGGCTTGCGCCTGACCATAGAACAGATTCAGTTTATTCACTTCAAGACAGATATCACTTATTTCTGTGTTGTTCTCAGGCTGCCGAGCCAGGGCGCTTGCTTCATTCATTTTAGTTGTCCAGTGCGCGATACTTTTCGCGCAGTTTGTTTCTCAAACTGATGGCACTTAGATTTAAAGCCACAATCACTACCACCAACAAAAATGAGGTGGCATAAACCAGTGGTCGAGCCGCTTCCACGTTAGGGCTTTGAAAGCCGACATCGTAGATATGGAAGCCCAGGTGCATAAATTTTCGATCCAGGTGAAGAAATGGCATATTGCCATCCAGCGGCAAACTGGGTGCCAGTTTGACCACGCCAACCAGCATCAGCGGAGCAACCTCGCCGGCGGCGCGCGCGACTGCCAGAATCAGGCCCGTCATAATCGCCGGGCTCGCCATCGGCAGCACGACCCGCCACAGCGTTTCAATTTTGGTTGCCCCCAGCGCCAGACTGCCTTCGCGCAAACTGGTAGGGACTCGGGATAAACCTTCTTCTGTCGCCACAATGACGACCGGTAAAGTCAACAAAGCCAGCGTCAATGACGACCACAACAAGCCCGGTGTACCAAAAGTGGGCGCGGGTAATGCTTCAGGGTAAAACAGAGCATCAATTTGCCCCCCCAGGAAATAGACGAAGAAACCCAAGCCAAACACGCCATAAACAATAGACGGCACACCGGCGAGGTTATTCACAGCAATGCGAACAATGCGATTGATGACGCCCTGGTCTGCGTATTCGCGCAAATACACGGCAGCGATCACCCCGAAAGGCGTCACCATCACCGCCATCAATATGACCATCATCACCGTGCCAAATATAGCAGGAAAAATGCCACCCTCGGTATTGGCCTCTCTGGGGTTTTCTGTGACAAAGCCCCACAATGCGCCAAAATAGAACGCTATTTTATCCAGCACCGACATTTTATTGGGTTGCCAGGCTTTGACGATTTTTTCCAGTGCGATCGTCACTTCCGAGCCATCCATGACGTTTGCCCGAATGGAATCCCGGTTAATCTGTTGATACAGAGCGTTCGTTTGCTTCAGAAGCGTCTCGTAGTCTTGTTGAAGTTGCTGGCGAGTTTGTGTTAATTCCTCGATCACCTCGGGGTTCAAGGCGTCTTCCATCTGTAGACGACGCTCTTTTAGCCGCAGGCGCTCCAACTGATAGTTAATGCTACCGATTTCTCCCTGCTCAAGCTGGTGTATTTGTACCCGTAATGCCTTGACGCGATCCAGTCGCTGCTTGAACTGCGACCAGGCTTCTGGCCCACTGGCTATCAATTGCCCCTGCTCATAGACGCCTTGTAAGTAGCCGTAAAAGTTACCCCATTCAATGCGCTCCAGCACCATAATGTCTTCAGGCTGCTCGCGTCTTTGCAGGCCACCATCAGACTGCCCTGTATCAATAATCCACCTGAAGTCGCTGCCGAGAATATCGCGGTTACCCGTTTTGACCAGGTGACGGGTGACATTGCCGCTGACATCCTTCAACCCGGGAATCGCGTTCGCCGGTACGATTTCTGATTCAATCGTCTCGGCAATAATCGTCAGCTTACTTGTTGAGGCAAAATGGAATGCATCCACATCTGCGGGCCAGAAATGGCTCATACCGCGAACCAGAATCAGCAGCAACAAGCCAAACACGGCAACCAGAGCAATACTGATGGCTCCCGCATTCAGCCAGATCCATGGCGTTCCACTTTTAAACCACTGACGAATCATAATCCGCTATACCTTTTACGCAGTCGGTGACGAATCATTTCTGCAATTGTGTTAAAAAAGAAAGTAAACATAAACAGCACGAAAGCTGCCAGAAACAAGACCCGATAATGGGTGCTGGCCACTTCTGCTTCAGGCACCTCTACCGCGATATTGGCCGCGAGTGTTCGCATTCCCTGAAAGATACTCAAGTCCATCAGCGGGGTATTTCCGGTCGCCATCAGTACAATCATAGTTTCACCCACCGCACGACCAAAACCCATCATAACCGCCGAATAAATACCGGGACTGGCAGCGGGCAGCACCACCTTCACCACCGTTTGCCAGCGTGTCGCGCCCAGTGCCAGCGAACCGCGTACCAGATGCTGGGGAACGCTAAACAGCGCATCTTCGGCAATGGAAAAAATCGTTGGGATCACCGCAAACCCCATAATCAGCCCGACGACCAGAGAATTTCTCTGATCATAATTCAAACCCCACTCCTGGCTCATATAGGTACGTAAATCTCCATTGAAAAACATCTGTTCAATGGGCGCACTTAGCGACATCGAAAGCCAAATTAAAAGCAGCACCACCGGAATCAACAGGGCGGCTTCCCATCCCTCAAACTTTGACTTGTTGGGTGCATAGCCCCAAATCCAGGCACACAAGAAAAAACCCAAAGGCAGTATCAGCAGCAGAGTAAAAACCCCTGCCAGATGTGTTTCCACATAAGGCGCCAGCCATAATCCCGCCAAAAAGCCGAGAATAACCGTTGGTAAGGCTTCCATGATTTCGATCGAGGGCTTAACCGTTTGACGCATGCGCCTAGACATAAACTGAGAGGTAAAAACCGCGCCAAATATCGCAATAGGCACCGCAAATATCATGGCGTAAAAGGCGGCTTTTAGCGTGCCAAAGGAAAGCGGTATTAAACTGAATTTCGGTTCGAAGTCATTGGTGGAGGCTGAAGATTGCCAAATATAATCCGCTTCATCATAACCTTCATACCACACCTTGCCCCACAGCACATCCCAGGAGACCTCCGGGTATTCATTGTCGACCTGATAAAAATGTACCTGATTATGATCATCGACCGCCAACAGGTTTTGCGCACGCGCCGACCAGGCCAAATGACGAATCGCCGCATTGGCAGTATTCACTTGAGCCAAGGTTCTGTGTGAAGTCGTATAGTAAAGCGTGATTCGACCTTGACTATCGGCTGCGGCGAAGCCTTTGCGCCGCTGTTCTGTGGCAATCGAAGTTATTGGTGCGGTACTAACCAGGTCACTTTCTGGCTGGAAGGCTCGAATAAACGTCAGTCGTTTTTCATCTACCGAGTCACCGACAAGTTCTTTACTATCGCGCACCTGCATCCATTGCTGAATTTCACCGTTCTCGAGACTAACTAAAACCGACACACCTCCCAGCAATAACTGCAAAGAATGTATCTGTTGCTGAAAGGGGTATTCGAGATAAGCGCCTGAAAAACCTTCGACATCAAGCGGATAATCAAATAAAACACCTTTCTGACTGGCAACGTACAAGTGATCGAGACCCGGCACCAGCACCATCGAATTAACGCCGACATCAAGCTGAAGCGCTGAGCGAGACGTCAACTCAGTGGTAATCTCTTCCGTCATAAATGAGGCTTCGCGCGTATAGCGAGCAAAGACCAGCCGACCATCATCAGTGACAGCTGCAAGACCAGCACTTTCTTCCCCCATCTGCAACGCTATTTTTGTCAGCGCCTGTCCCGATTCATCCAGCAAAAGCGCTTGCTCTCCCAGGGGGTATTCCAAAACAGGGGTAAGCGTACGAATATTATTGGGATATCGAGTTTCAAAGGTATAGCGCAACACCAAGGCAGCGCCATTCTCCAGACCCAATACGACGCGATCAAGATTGGAACTGGCACTACGAATACGAGCGGGCAAATCCAGCGCCTTGTTCAGCACAATTTCACCCGAAGAGGAATCAAAAAATATCACATGGCCCAGATCAGTAAACCTGACGCCAAGCCCACCCTGTTCTTCTAGCCCCAGCACCAGCGTCTTGCCTTCGCCGGGCACTGTGTACTGCTTACGCTCAGAGATCTCAGCCGACTCAAACATCGGGACGACAACTTGAAGCAGGTAGAAAAAAATAAGCAGGATGGCAACAATAATGCTAATGCCACCCACCGACACAAAACCACGCGCCAAGCGGTCTTTCAGAGCTCTTTGATTGTAACGCTGCAACATTTGATCATTCATGGCAGGCAGTCTAACGCGCAAATGTTACAAAGATGTGACATTGGCGCTAACACTGCTTACCCGATATGACAATAGAGAGAGTTGACTTAGCAGTAACAATGCTTATAAAGTAAGCTGACCAGTCAGTACAATTGCTAAAGTAGAACTGAAAACAAAAAATTGAAAACCAGTAGTGCTACGAGGAAGGCAATGCGAATTATCGATTTTCACTCCCATCTGGGCGATATTCTTCACCAAAACGGCGGCGCACTTATTTCCAAAAAAGGTGTCAATGCAGCTTCATATGATGTTATCAGTGCCTCTGAAGCCTTGTCGCACTCAATGCCTGGGACTGATATCAGTTATCGATTACTGGGCAGTATGGTTATCAGTGCTGAACGTGTACGCAATTCCAGGGCTACGCTGGAAAACTTCGAGCAAACTTCAAAAGATGCAGGCATTTATAAAAGTGTTTGCTTGCCTATTCCGCCTTATTTAACATTTAATGATCTTCAAAAGGCTTGCAAGCAAAGCGATACGATTATCCCCTTCACCGGCGTAAACTTTTCAAAGCCGGAGAATTGGGCTGAAAAACTGGCAATCGACGTCCAAAACGGCGCCAAAGGTTTAAAGCTACACCCTAACATTCAACAAGTTTCACTCATCGATGAGCGAACATTTCAAGTAATCGACGCGTTCAGGGAATTCAAGCTGCCGATACTGTTCCATTGTGGTGTGTCATCTTATTACCCAGGAAAAGACAGAGCACGGGAAGAGCCTCAGTTTGGCCAGATTCATTACGCAAGAGACTTGGTAAAACGCTATCCGGATGTCTCCTTTGTGGCAGGACACGCAGGCATGTTTCAGGTTAACGATGTCATCGACTTACTTGGAAAGTTTGACAATGTCTGGGTGGATACGTCTTTTCAACCCGTAGGCAAAATAAGACAACTGCTGAATACGTTTGGCGAAGATAAAATTTTGTTCGGTTCTGACTGGCCTTTTGGTAGCCGCATGACAGCGCTCAAAATCATGACTAAAGTGTGCCGCGGCAACGAAGCACTGGCTGAAAAGATATTTCACGGGAATGCCGAAAAACTATTGGGCAATCTATAGACTGACCGCTACTGAATAAGATGGATAGTCGACAACTTCATTTTCAATTCAACACATTTCTTATTCCAAACTGACTTACCTAACACAACGTACTCCATCATCTCATTCGTAAGCACTTCACGAAACTCGGCCGCCATTATTTCTTCGGGTAACAATGGGTCAACACGGCGATTTTGGCTTACTGGCATCCAGAGTGATTAGAAAACGCACACCCTGATACCGTTATCTTCAAACTCTGCCTTGATCATATCGAATCGTGACGGCGGATAATTCGGGAGGCCGAGTTTTTTTTGCTCGCCATCAATCAGGTCAATCTTGCATTCACCCATATTGTGATACGCCTGCAGATGTAGTTTGTCTATATTCAGAGATATTAAGAAAGCACGTATTGCGCTTAAGTTTTCCTCATCGTCGGTATAGCCCTCTACCAGGGTTAATCGAAATTCAATGGGGTACCCATCGGTGACCAGTTGGCGTGCGTTTTCCAGGATTCGCGCATTTTCATGCCCTGTTACATGCTGATGCTTATTCCCGTCCATCACTTTCAAATCAAAATAGATCAGGCTCAATTGACCCAGCAGATTCTGCCAACGTTTAAACGAGAAGCTGCCACAGGTTTCAAGCGTGGTATGAATTCCTTGCTGCTGGCAGCGCTTGAGAATGACCGCCATAAATTTGGGGTATAAGGTGGGCTCTCCGCCAGAAAATGTGACGCCACCTCCGCTACTCTGGTAATAGGCTAGATCCTTCTCCAGTTCCCGCATCAATTGCGCTGGCGTCATCTGTTCGCCAATCGCTTTGAGCGCATCAAAGGCGCAGGCTTCAACGCATTTTAAGCAGCCGGTACATTTGGCATGATCCACCCGAAAACCTTCTGGCTTAATTGCCTCATGTTTGCAGACGGCAAGACAATCCAGCGAATGCTGGCAGCGATGCTGGTAAAACGAAATGCGCGGTGCGGCTTGTTGCGACTCCGGGTTCTGGCACCAGTCGCATTTCAAATTGCAGCCTTTGAAAAACACCAGAGTACGAATGCCGGGGCCATCGTGAATCGAAAAACGCTGTATATCGAAAATCGGTGCCTCTATCTCTTGTCGATAAACTGTTTGCAGATCAACCGACACGCTGGAGAGTCCGTTCAATAATTTCGTCCTGCATGGCGGGGGTCAGATCGACAAAATAAGCACTGTAGCCGGAAATTCGCACCAGCAGATTACGATGCAATTGCGGGTTCTGTTTGGCATCCAATAACACCTGCGGATCCAGAACATTCACCTGCACCTGCATTCCGCCTTGTTGGAAATAGCCTTTAACCAGTGCCTTCAGTAACTGCGTGCCCGTTTCGCCTTTGAGCGTATTCGCATCGAATTTGATATTGAGATTGATGCCATTGCCAAATTTTTTGTGGTCCAGTTTCGCGATCGAGTTAAGTGAGGCCGTCGGCCCCAGGCAGTCACTGCCGTCGGTCGGCGCGATACCGTCAGCCAGTGCCTGTCCCTGCAATCGCCCTGATGGTAATGCCGCCATATTTGCCCCCATCGCCCGGTGGCAGGTCATGGAGTAAAACCCGGGCATCCACTTTCCGCCACGGGTATTGCGATACTGACTGATTAGCACGTCAAACAGCTCGGTAATACGCGCGGCATAACCATCGACCCGACGCTGATCGTTACCAAATTTCTCCACCTTTAACAAACGCGCCTGCAAGGCTTCTTGCCCGGAAAAATTGCCAAGACAGGCTTTCGCCAAGTCGGTCAGCGTCAGTTGCTGCTGATCAAACACCAGCGTTTCAATTGCCGCCATAGAGTTTGCCAGGTCAGCCACACCAACGCCCTGAATGCCGGAGGCGTTTATCCATGCGCCGCCTGCGGTAAGGTCGGTGGCCGACTCGATGCAACCCGTCACTGTGAGTGATGAAAAAGGCACCGGGTGATGATCCCGGTTTGCGCTCTCTATGCGATCAAGGCAGTCCTTCAAGTATCCGATTTGATAACGTAGCTCCTGCTCTATCGCCTGCCACAGATCCTCCATTGAATCGATCTTGCTTAAATCAACGGAAGGCCTAGGGGAAAACTTCGCGGCGCCCGGTGAATTATGCCCAAGCAATATATTTTCTAGAATTAGCGCAAGATTGAAGATCGCCGCATCAGAAGAGGTATAGCTGATACCGGGTACGGCGGGCTCGACACAGCCCACCGTCGCATAATTCCAAACCAAATTCTTTCCAACATCAGACGCTTGTCGTTGCTCCATGGCAGGAAGGATGACGTCGTCGTTATACAGTGCGGGTGAGCCGCCGCCTCGTGCAATCACGTCAAACACATGTCTTGTGTACGCCGGGCTTGAAGTCTCCGACAGGCGTGCATGCCAGTTTGGCTGTCGGGTTTTGAATTTATCGGCCACATCCAGCAGCATCATGGTCAACTCGTTGCTGGCATCGTGCCCATTTTCATCGAGACCTCCGAGCGTTAACGCCTGCCCGGAAGGCCAGCCAGAAAACATCTGGGTTGCCCGCTCAGAAAACAAGGGAATCACTTCTGACAATTTGATACACAATGCACAAAACTGATTTTTAAAACGGGCCTCATCGAAACGCCCTTCTGCCAGTTCTTGCCGGTATAAAGGATAAAGGTACTGGTCAATTCGCCCCAGGCTGATTCCCTGATCCAGCGACTCAATTTGAATCAGCATTTGAAAAAACCAGATGGTTTGCAGGGCCTCGTATAATGATATTGCCGGTTTGCGCGGGCTGTTATTCAGCAGTTTAACCAAGTCATCCCGGCCTTGCTGCTTCGCCAGTTCACGATAACGATCAGCAAAGCTCTCTAAGGCCGACAAAGCCACCAGATTCGCCTTCAGTTGTGCGACGTTTTCATCCGTTAAATCGGCCTGCTGAAGTTGCTGCTTAATTTTGTTTCTCAGCCCCTCACTGCCAAGACCAATCAACAATTCAAAATTAGGCACAAAATGTGCGACGCCACCGGCTTCATTAATGACAAATTGTTTAACCTTTAGCTGCTCTCGCAGATAGGTGATTATTTTAGTAAACGGAAATGCACGCATCACCAGATTTCGAGTCATCCAATAGGGAATCACTTTCAGTGCCAGTTGACGGCGGGCTAATTTTCCAACATACAGAGGATTTGTTGTCCGCTTTTCAAACTTAAAGAGATCTTCCAGCATGGCGACACCCGCCAGTTCGACATGACAGATCGCGCCAATGCGATGCTCGGTGTGACTACCGACAAAAAGCTCGCCCTCGTGAACCTGAATGCTTCGACGCTGCAAATGATCAGCAAATGCCTCAGCCTTGAACAGGGCAAGCGAGGGCAGTCGCCTGGTGTATGCTTTTTTATAGAAGGCCGTATAGTGAATGGCCCGCTCTGCGCCCAGCGATGGCGTACTGTTGTTGTGATCTGCCAGCAATTTCATTATTGCGGGTGATGGCTGCCACGAAGCATCACCTTCTTCACCAATCTGCACCTGATTTGTCTGCATCGCCTTCCTCCAAATCACACTCTTTCAACATGTCCTTCCAATCCATTACACTAGCATATGACGACACGCCAATCTTGGCCCCTGATTCCACCATTTGCTCCAGACGACACGCATGCACCACGAAAAAACCGTTTCGACGCTCTATCTTCAAACGCTGTTCGATTATCTAGAGGGCAAAGGTCTCGATATCAGCCCTTTGCACGCGTCAGTTGAGTCTAAGCGCATGCATATCGAAGATAAGCGAATTGACGCCCACGACTTTCAGGCTTTAATGCAACAGGCGGTCGTGCTTTCCGGTGATTCGTTGCTTGGTTTGCATGTCGGGGAGCTGATCAAACCGGGTTACTACGGACCACTGGGATACATGGCGATGAGCTGCAAAACGCTGGGCGGCGCTCTGCAAAAACATCTGCAGTATCAACAATTGGTTTCCAACCATGGCCGCGTTGAACTTGAAACCGGAAACCAACAAATCTGCGTCATCTGGCACCCGCAAATCGCTCATGTTGACCGGCATGTGGTCGAAAATATTTTCTCGGCCTGGGTCTGTTTCGCGCGCTGGATCTGCGGCCGAAATATTGTACCGAATGAGGTGCTGTTTCAGCATGTATCGTCAGGAGATCCAGCAGAATACCGGCGTGTGTTTGGCTGCCCGGTAAAATTCGAACAGCGCGTCAATGCAATCAGTCTTCCCAGAGACTATATTGATCAACCGCTGGTTCAGGCTGACATTGAGCTAATGCGCCATTTTGAAGACAAGGCAGCACAACTGATTGAGAAGCTGCAGCAAGAAGAAGATCCATTTTTACAGCAACTTAAAATATGGATGACCCAGGCACTGTTGCAAGACACATTGTCGTTGGCAAGCGCCGCGCAACAGTTCGGCGTCACCCCACGCTCGTTGCAACGCAAGCTGGCGCAAAAGCAGCAAAGCTATAAGAGCATGCTTGACACCATTCGCAAGGAATTGGCACAGCAGCACGTTTGCAGTGATTCATCGAATTTAAGCGAATTGAGCTTTTTGCTCGGCTTCGCCGATCAACCCGCGTTACAGCGAGCATTCAAACGCTGGACCGGAATGACACCAGGACAATACCGCAAGCGTTATACTTAAACCCGGATTTAGTTCAAAATTCAATCAGGCCGGCGTGTTACAAGATCGACATTTTTCGCGACGACCGGCCTTCAGTGCTACCTTTTTTTGGCTATATACGCTACTGTACGCCGCTACTATTTTTCGCCGAAAAAAAGATGAAACAGGAGCTTTAAACAATGTACCGTGAAGAACTCAAGGTTCTGGATTGCACGATCCGGGACGGCGGCTTGATCAATAATTACCATTTTACCGATGAATTTGTTAAAGCCATTTATGCGGCCACCTGCCAGGCTGGCGTTGACTATATGGAAATTGGTAAAAAGCTCTGTGTCAGCGATACCTACACTCGTGAAGAATATGGCAAATGGAATTTCTGCGATGAAGATGACATTAAACGTGTTGTTGATTCCTATGATGGCGACTACCGGCCGGTTCTGGCGGTTATGTACGATGTAGGTCGTGTTGATACCGATCGCCTGGTGCCAGTGGATCAAAGTGTGGTTGGCATGATCAGAACGGCCTGTTATGTTGCCGATATCGATAAAGGCCTGGATCTGGTTAAACGTTCCAAAGATCAGGGCTACGAAACAACGATCAATATTATGGCGCCGTCTGCGGCCATCGAAACAGACTTAATCGAAGCGTTGCAACAAGTCGAAAACGCGCCCGAAGTCGATTACCTTTACTTCGTCGATAGCTATGGTGCATTTTATTCAGAACAAATCACCTCTTACTTGGATATATTTAAGGAACATGCGCCTAGCAAAGAACTGGGCTTTCACGCCCACAACAACCAGCAACTGGCGTTCTCAAACACGCAGCAATGTATCATTGAAGGCGTCAATCTCCTGGATGCGACAGTCAATGGCATTGGTCGTGGTGCCGGCAACTGTAACCTTGAATTGCTGCTTAATTTTCTGAAAAACCCCAAGTTCGATGTTCGCCCTATTTACAAAGTCATTCAGGAACACATGATTCCGCTTCGAAAAGAAATCGAATGGGGTTTCAACGATATTTATGGCATTAGCGGCCACTTAAACCAGCACCCAAGAGATGCCATGAAACTGCGTGCCAACAATAAGACCAAAGACAACTGCTACGATTTTTTGATCGACAGCATGTCTGAAGACTAAGCGCTGAAGACTCAGAGACTGCACAACAATAAGTGGCGGCCCAGGAATAACGGCCTTGAAAATGAGTCTCAGATCGTTAAGGCTGTTATATCAACATATATATCAACATAGACGAGAATGAAGGCCTTTAATTCAACTGAGTTTTAGGCCTTATGCTTGGAAGACAATCATATGGCAGCAAACATTAAGCTGGCGGTGATTACACCCGAAAAAACCATTATTAATGAAAGTGTTGAAATCGTGGTGGCGCCCGGCGTTAATGGTGAATTTGGTATTTTATATGGACACGCGCCCTTTCTAACGATTTTAAAAACCGGCATTTTGAAATATAGAAATGCATCCGGCATTGAAAAAATAGCTTTTTTAAATGGCGGCTATGCCGAAGCAATATTGAATCGCGTGACGGTATTGGCCGAGTCAGCAGAAAGAAGCCCCGATATTGACGAGCAACGTGCCAGAGAGGCCCTGAACAGAGCAAAACAGCGACTCAGTGCCGACCATTCGACAGCCATCGATTATGAGCGCGCCAAACTTGCACTTCACCGAGCATTGGTCAGATTGAAGATTCTGCAGAGTTCTCGATGAATCTGTCAACATGGCTAAAAGTCATCCGACTGCGTACCCTGCCGCTGGCGCTGGGAAGCCTGGCAGTTGGTTGCGCCACCGTACCGCCTGAGATCCCACTGAATTTATTGATCGTTGGCCTGACACTGTCAACCATCGTACTACTGCAAATTTTATCCAATGTAGCGAATGATTATGGTGACGGTCTTAGCGGCGTCGATTCGGCAAACCGCTTAGGCCCGCAAAGAGTCTTGCAATCTGGACTAAGTTCTCCGGCACAGCTAAAAAAAGGGATTATGTGGCTGGTATTCCTGAGTGCCGTTTCAGGGCTAAGTTTACTAGGTTTGGCGCTGCAATCGTTACAGGCTATTCTGGTATTCCTATTAATCGGAGGCCTTTCAATCATGGCCGCAATACGCTATACGGTCGGGAAACGACCTTATGGCTATGCAGCGTTTGGCGATTTATCGGTGTTTGTTTTTTTTGGGCTGGTCGCCGTACTCGGCAGTCGTTACCTGTATTACCCCCAACTCAATCTAGACACTTTGCTGCCCGCTATTTCAGCGGGCCTGCTTGCCACAGCCGTTTTAAATATCAATAACCTACGCGACATCGAAACAGACACGCAGGCGGGCAAACTCACCATCGCATCGCTGCTCGGAAAAAATCGCGCGATTGTTTACCACTGGATGATGACACTATGTGCCCTACTCGGTTTTCATCTCTTTTTGGCACGTCATTCTGAGCCATCTTTATGGTTCACTTCACTGAGTATTCCGATGCTGATTGGCGTTGGCCTGCGTCTGTCAAAAACGAAAACTGCGGACGACTACAACCAGATACTCAAGCGAATGGTACTGGCCGCTTTTTTAACCGATATGCTATTTCTAGCTGATCTTAGATTTTAAGCCCGCCCCAGCGCCCACAAAAAACAACCTAGTTGATAAAAATCAATACCCAATTCCGATTTAATTGGTAATTTCAGCGCAGTCATTTTCTTGGTTCACACACTACATGAAAGCAGCTGTCGCTTTTTCTGGCTTTGGGTCAAAAACTCAAACACGACTAATCACTGCACTTCTATTTTTCCTGTTTTCAATGCAGGCAGTCTGCGGTGGTTTAATGATCAGCCCGCCCAAAGCCCCCCTGCCATTGATTCAGCAAGCATTTCCCAATGCCACTGAAATATCTGGCAAGACTGGGGAGCCCGCCGTTACCACTATTTACCAAGACGATACTGTTTTGGGATATGCCTTTGAAACAGACGATGTCGCACGCATTCCGGCCTATTCTGGCGAACCCGTCAATACATTGGTCACGATGGACACCCATGGCACAATTATCAGCGCTTCCGTGCTGGAACATCACGAACCAATACTGCTGGTCGGAATCCCGGAGCAAGTTCTGTACGACTTTGCGGGTCAGTATACTGGCTTGTCGGTGAATACCCGGGTCAAGATCGGCAAAGGCAAAGAACAGGACACCGAATACCTGGATGGTGTTTCTGGCGCAACGGTGACAGTGATGGTCATGAACATGGGCATTATGCGCGCCGCGACCAGAGTTGCCGTTGCCCACGGTATCATTAACGCCAGCGAACATGCCGCTATACCCGCTGCAACCATCAACATGAATGTCTTCGAGATCGCAGACTGGCACGCCTTGACGGGTGACGGCTCGGTTCGGCAACTCTTGATAGATAATGACACCGTCGACAGCGCATTTATTGGCACCGAAGCCGAAGATCAAGCGGCACAGACGCCTGAGCAAAAAGCGGAAACATTTGTCGATCTGTACTACACCCAGCTCGACATCCCCACGATTGGTAAAAACCTGTTAGGTGAGAGTGAATACAACTGGATGATGGCGCAACTGCAACCCGGCGAACACGTTATCGCGCTGCTGGGGAACGGTTATTCATTCAAGGGTTCTGGCTATGTACGAGGCGGTATTTTTGACCGGATACTGGTTCATCAGGGCAATAAAGAATTCAGTTTTCGAGATACAGACCATTACCGGATCACCGATTTATGGGCTTCCGGTACGCCAAAATTTAAGGAAATGTCACTCTTTATTGTACGCCAGCACCATGAGTTTGACCCCGGTCAAACCTGGCAGTTGGAGTTGCTGGTTCGTCGGCAAACCGGCCCGATTGACGGTGTATTCACGAGCTTCAAAGCAGACTACGACGCCCCCGAAAATTACCTGCTCAGACCTGACGTGACAGAGGCTCCAGCAATGGAAGAGCTCGCCTTGTGGGAACAGGTCTGGCAAGACCGAAGCACCGAAACGACGATCGTTATCATCAGCATGATACTGCTGATGATTGTGCTTTTTTTACAGGACTGGCTGGTGCAGTTTCCACGCATGCTACACCGTTTCCGGCTCGGCTTTCTGGTATTTACCGTCGTTTTCATTGGCTGGGTCTGCAAGGGCCAATTGTCTGTGGTCAATGTATTCACGTTTAGTCAATCACTCATGGGTCAGTTTAACTGGGAGATTTTTTTACTCGATCCAGTGATCTTTGTATTGTGGAGCTTTGTTGCAATGACCATGTTGCTCTGGGGACGAGGCGTTTACTGCGGCTGGTTATGCCCTTTTGGTGCGCTACAGGAAATCTTGGGCGAACTGGCGGCCAAACTGCGTATCCCGCAACTGAGTATTCCATTCGTCGTTCACGAACGCTTATGGGCCATTAAATACTTGATATTACTAGGACTATTTGGGCTCTCTCTTGAGTCTTTGGCCGTTGCTGAACACTACGCCGAAGTTGAGCCTTTCAAAACAACCTTTTTACTGCGCTTTGATCGGGACTGGCCGTTTATTTTGTATGCTGCCGGCCTGCTGCTGACCTCCCTCTTCAATCGAAAATTGTACTGCCGTTACATTTGCCCGCTGGGTGCCGCCATTGCAATTCCGTCTGCCGCCCGTTTATTTGATTGGCTAAAGCGTCGAAAAGAATGTGGCAAACCGTGTCAGATCTGTGCCGTTGAATGCGAAATTGGCGCTATCGTGCCCACCGGCGAAATCAATATGCGGGAGTGCCATTACTGTCTTGACTGTCAGATGACCTATCACGACAAAGGCAAGTGCCCGCCTTTGACCAAGAAGTACCGAAAACTCACCAAATCCACACCGGAGGAAGCCATTCGAATCGTAACTTAAGATGTACAGCCAAGTCTGGCTACGACGCTGAATTAAATGACCAAAAAGTGTTAACCCAAAACCATGTTAACCCAAAACGCAGTACCCACTAAAAACGACAAACAAAGCAAGATGAGGAGAACAGTATGAGCGATGACAAGAATAACGAAGTTGAAGTCAGTGAAACGGAAGGCATTAGTCGCCGAAAGTTTATTGGCGCCACGACGCTGGCAGGAACTGCTGGCATCGCTGCCACCACACTAACAGCCAGCATGTTTTCAGAACTGGCTAACGCAAAAACAGCCGAAAAAATGGCGCTCAGCAGCCATGTCGGCCCAGGTGAACTGGATGAATACTACGGCTTCTGGAGTGGCGGTCATTCCGGTGAAGTCCGTATTTTGGGCATCCCATCGATGCGCGAATTGATGCGCATCCCGGTTTTCAACCACGAAAGCGCGACCGGCTGGGGTCAAACCAACGAAAGCAAGCAAGTAATGGGCGAATCGAGTAAGTTCTTTAATGGCGACGCTCACCATCCACATATGAGCATGACCGACGGTCGTTACAATGGTAAATATGTCTTTATCAACGACAAGGCAAACACCCGCGTCGCCCGGATTCGTTGCGACATTATGAAAGCCGACAAGATGATTAGCGTTCCTAATGTTAATGCAATTCACGGTCTGCGTGTTCAAAAAGTGCCGCACACCAAGTACGTTTTCTGCAATGCCGAGTATGAAATTCCACTGCCCAATGATGGCCGTGACATGAATGACCCGACCAAGTACTTTTCAATGTTTAATGTCATTGATGCAGAAAAGATGGTCATGGCATTCCAGGTAATCGTCGATGGTAATCTCGACAATACCGATGCGGATTACGATGGTCGATTCGCTGCCGCTACCTGTTACAACTCTGAGCACGGCACTAATCTGGGAGAAATGATCTCCGCCGAGCGTGATCACGTGGTGGTGTTTGATATTCCTGCGCTGGAAAAAGCGGTGGCGGCGGGTGATTTCAAAACCATTGGCGACTCAAAAGTCCCTGTCATTAATGGCCGTAAAGGCTCCAAATACACACGCTATATTCCTGTACCGAAGAGCCCACACGGCTTGAACACCTCACCAAACGGTAAGTACTTCGTCGCCAATGGCAAGCTGTCACCGACCGTATCGGTCATCGCAATCGACAAACTACCCGCTCTGTTTAACGATAGTATTAAGCCTCGTGACAGCATCGTTGCAGAACCCGAGCTAGGCCTTGGCCCCCTGCATACCGCATTCGACGCCCGAGGCAATGCCTACACCACGGTATTTATCGATAGCCAGGTGGTTAAATGGAATGTCGATGATGCAATCAAGGCTTACCAGGGTAAGAAAGTCAATTATATCCGCCAGAAGCTCGACGTTCACTATCAACCTGGCCACCTGCACACTACCATGGGCGAAACCCGCGATGCGGATGGCAAATACCTGGTTTGTCTGTGTAAGTTCTCGAAGGACCGCTTCTTACCAACCGGCCCCTTGAAGCCTGAAAATGACCAGTTGATCGATATCTCGGGCGAAACGATGAAGCTGGTTCACGATGGCCCAACCTTCGCAGAACCACATGATTGCATGATGGTTCACCGCAGCAAGGTCAAGCCTTCAAAAGTCTGGAAACGTGATGACCCTTTCTTTGCAGAAACCGTCAAAATGGCCAAAAAAGACGGTGTTTCACTTGAAACCGATAACAAAATTATTCGTGATGGCAAAAAAGTTCGGGTTTACATGACCTCGGTCGCACCAAACTTTGGCATGAATGAGTTCAATGTAAAACTGGGAGACGAGGTGACCGTCATCATCACTAACCTCGATAATGTTGAAGACGTGACCCATGGCTTCTGTATGGTGAATCACGGGGTCAGCATGGAAATCGGGCCACAGCAAACAGCCTCTATCACGTTTATGGCGGATCAAGTCGGCGTTCAATGGTTCTACTGCCACTGGTTTTGCCATGCTTTGCACATGGAGATGCGTGGTCGAATGCTGGTATCTGCTTAATCCTAGAAAAAAGCAGTTGAGCGCGAAAAGATGTGTAAGCAATTGCTGTGCATAGGAATTTCAGGGAAGTCGTGCTCACCTTATCGGTGAGCCGAACTTTCACGAATTTTCCAGGTGCACCAATGGCTTGCGCATACTTTCGTGAGAGGCTGTAAATTAGACCTTACAATTTACACGAATGGATTAATTAAGTTTACACCTGTCTTATCGAAATCACTGACATTTCGCGTCACAAGACTTAGATTATAGGTTAAAGCTGTCGCAGCAATTTGTTTATCTAGGGCATTCTCATGATGAGGTACTCTGAGCTTCCCCCAAACCTGCGCTTCAGTTTCGGAAAATTCAAGAATATTGTCTTTGTAGTTCATGACAAGACTGTTTAGCCAATTCTCTAGCAATAATGCCTGATCCTCATCTCCTCGATGACGGATAAGCTCAACGCCACGTCTTAATTCACCGATTGTGACTGCACTTACATAAAGTGAAGCTTCTTCTTGCGTGACCTTAGAGAAAAAAATTTTAACACCGTTGTTAGCCTTGTTTTTCTTTCGAAGCTCACTCACCACATTGGTATCAAGTAAATACATCTTTAACGCCATCATCCTGTATTCTTTGAAAATCGGAATCGTTACCAACATTAGGTATAGCTAGAAGTACTTCAGAAAAGCTTTTCTTTCTAGGGCGTAATAAAGCAGCTTCTAGAATTTTTCTGTGTTCTGCCTCTGCACTTATTCCCTCTAGCCCTGCTCTTGCTTTTAAAGCTTTCACAATTTCATCATCAATATTTCGTACAACTAAATTGGCCATGGAATTAACCCCACGAATAGAAAATGTACCAGAATGCTATCATTGATAGCATTCTGGTACAATCAAGTACAATTTCAAAAAGCTGTCAGCTGACCAATCGAAACCGCAGTGCAATCGCTGCCATCAACTCTGAGTCAGAATGTTTGTTTTTTCAGATGATTGATTAATATCACTATCGAGGTAGCTGTTTTTGATAAGATAGCGCCTGAATTCTTTCATTGTCAGATTGAGCATTAATGGCACTATTTCAACTTTCAAGGTTTCAACGATCAAGTTGCTTCTGCCTGTTACTCGTCAGTTTGCTTGTATCAGCATCGCCTTCTTCTCAGATCAGGGTCACGCCCACTGATGATCTACAACACTGGTTGGATCACGCAGCACCAGACTCTACACTGGTGCTTGAACCCGGAACATACACGGGCAACTTCAAGGTTCAGCGCTCGGTTCATTTAACGGGTCAGGCTGGCGTCATCATTGATGGACAAGGTCAACAGGATGCCATTCGAGTCAGCGCGCCAAATGTACAGATAACTAACCTTAGCATTTACAACTGGGGCAATGACCTGACGGAAATGAATGCTGGTATTTTTGTCGAAAGCACTGCCCACCACACCCAGATCAAAAACAACAACCTTAGAGGCGATACCACCGGCATCTGGTTAGATAAAAATGATAGCTCGAAAGTGATCAACAACAGAATTCAAGGCAATACCGCAATGCGATCAACAGATCGGGGCAACGGTATTCATCTATCGAACACCACCAATGCCGAGATTCGCGGCAATGAAGTCTGGCATACTCGCGACGGGCTTTACATTATTTCGAGCCAAAACAACACGCTCACCAATAACTATCTGCATGACCTACGTTATGGCGTGCACTATATGTACTCACACAGCAATGTTGTGAGCAAAAATCGTACTTTTAAAACGCGCGCGGGCTATGCGCTGATGCAATCCAGAGGCCTGACCGTCACCGGCAACCGGGCAATCGACAGCGAAGACTACGGTATTTTGCTGAACTTTATAACCCATTCCACGCTCAGTCATAATCAGATTAACGGCGTGCACCAAAGCGAAGCGCGTAATGTAGATGGCGCCGATGGCAAAGGGCTCTTTATCTATAACTCGCTTGGAAATAACATTGTCGGCAACGTTATCACTCAGACAGATATAGGCATCCATCTAACGGCGGGCTCTGAGGACAATACCATTACCGGCAACAGCTTTGTCTCCAACCAGACTCAGGTAAAATACGTATCGAGTCGCACCCAGGAATGGAGCCAGAATGGCCAAGGTAACTACTGGAGCAACTATCTGGGCTGGGATATGAACAACGATGATATCGGTGATAATTTCTTCGAACCAAACGACAGCATCGACAAACTGCTGTGGAAATTTCCTCAGGCAAAAGTACTGATGGACAGCCCGGGAATTTTGTTGCTGCGTTTCGTACAAAGGCAGTTTCCGGTGTTAAAATCGCCCGGCGTCCGAGATAGTTTCCCGTTGATGAAACTGCCTCTTGCACTGAACGCCAGCCCGCAAACGAGCACCCAATAGCACTAACACATGAGTCATATGCAATGAACGAAATAAGCCAGGCAGTCGTATCCCTGGAAGCGGTTTATAAGTACTACGGTTCGGTTCAGGCTCTGCAAAATATCAGCATGACGCTGAATACCGGTGAAGTATTGGGCTTGTTTGGCCACAATGGTGCAGGCAAAAGCACGCTGATGAAACTGATACTCGGCGTTATCGGCCCTAGCCGTGGAACGGTGCTCAGCCTTGGCCACTCACCTCGCGCCAGCGGGTCACATCATTATCGGCAGCAGTTTGGCTATTTACCTGAAAATGTCAGCTTCTATGACCATCTCAGCGGTCGAGAAGTATTGCGCTATTTTGCGAAACTGAAGGGGTTTAACAGGAAAGAAGCAGAGCGACTGCTTGAAGAAGTTGGTCTGCAAGCCGCTGCCGGTCGCGCGGTGAAAACCTACTCAAAAGGCATGCGCCAACGTCTTGGCCTGGCTCAAGCCTTATTGGGCACGCCCAAGCTGTTGGTTCTGGATGAACCCACCGTCGGCCTGGACCCTATTGCCACCCATGATTTTTATCTCACCGTTGATCGACTGAAAAGCCAGGGTTGTTCAGTGATACTGTGTTCACATGTGCTGCCTGGTGTTGAAAACCATATTGATCGGGCCATGATTCTGGGCGGCGGTCAGCAACTCGCGATGGGAAATCTGGAGGAACTTCGCCGCACCAGCCGATTGCCAATCGAGATTAAAGCCATTGGTATCGCCGCTAATGAAATCGATACCTCGCTACTGCAATACCATCGGGAGAACCCTGACACTCACAACGAATCGCAATCGCCTTCACATGAGGCCAACAACAAAGGGCAGCAATCTCTGTTTGTTCCGATGGACGAAAAAATGACCGTGGTACGCCAACTCACCACCGACCATCGCTTACACGACATCGAAATCAAACAACCCTCGCTGCAAGAAATTTACAGCCACTTTACTCGCCAGGTAACAAAGGACGAGAACGCAAAAGTGGAGGCGAATCACCATGAATAAGATTTACATAGTGGCGCTGAAAGAATTTAAAGATGGCTTTCGTAACCGCTGGATTATCGCCATCACCCTGATCTTCGCCGTCTGCTCCTTGGGCTTGTCGTATTTTGGCTCTGCCGCTTCAGGCACGCTGGGGTTTTCCTCGCTGGAATCCACCATGATCAGCCTGGCCAGCCTGGCGGTCATTCTGATCCCCTTGATTGCGCTCATGCTGGCCTATCATGCGTTTGTCGGCGAATACGAACAAGGCACGATGTTATTGTTACTCACCTATCCGGTCAGTCGACTCCAGATGTTGATTGGAAAGTTTCTGGGCCAAGGCACCATTCTGGCGCTGTCAGCACTGTTAGGCTTTGGCACCGCAGCCATCGCCATCGTTGTGACTAGCGAGGTAGAAGGAAGCACCGTGTTAGCGGCCTTTGGCGGGTTTATTCTGTCGGCAATCTTGCTGGGCTGGGTGTTCATTGCCTTTGCCTACGTCATCAGCCTGACCGTCAGTGAAAAATCACGTGCCGCCGGTTTAGCACTGGTGACCTGGTTCCTGTTTGTGCTGGCGTTTGATCTTGCGCTATTGGCGCTACTGGTCGCCAGCGAGGGTGATGTTAACGCGCAGCTGCTGAACAACTTACTGCTGCTGAACCCCAGCGACGTGTTTCGCCTGATTAACTACCAGATTGTCGGCGCTAGCGAGTATGGCGGCGTACTGCAAATTGCCCAAACCGAGCCGCCCGGTTTGGCTAGCTTATTTGCGATCATGGCAACATGGGTGCTGGTTCCCCTGGCGATCGCCGGGCGGATATTTCAAAAACGAGAGATATAAATGAACGGTAAAGCACGATTGTTAGCGGCAATTCAGGTATTAATGATCGGGCTGGTGTTTGTCATCACCATACAAGGCTGTGGTGATTCTCTGGAAAAAAAGCCGGCCACATTCAAGGCCGTACACATCGATGATGCCGATGAATGCCATTTATGCGGCATGGTCATCAATCAGTTTCCTGGCCCCAAAGGGCAGCTTTTCGAAAAAAACAAACAATCGGTACGAAAGTTCTGTTCCACGAATGATCTGTTCGCCTACTTGCTTCAACCTGAAAACAAATATCAGATAGCCAAGGCACTGGTTCACGATATGAGCGCATCTGTGTGGAACGACACCCGCGAAACCGAGCTTATCGACGCCAAAGACGCTTGGTATGTTGGCGGCCATAAGTTGCCCGGCGCGATGGGGCCAACACTTGCTTCATTCAAGGACCAAGCAGTCGCTCAGAAATTTAGCGAGCAGCAAGGCGGTCACTTGTTACGTTTTGAAGAGATCGACCTGGCATCACTGGCGGAGTTTAATAAACTGCGTATGGCGATACCTGCGCCGGTAAATAGGCTTTAACGCTAGATCCCGAAATTAAGACTTACCACAGGAGCTTTTTGCAAAACTCGTGAGCGAACTCATACACATCCATGTACAGGCCCCGCTAGCCCTACACTGTGTGCAGGGCTTTCCTTTTGGCAGTTTGCAACACGCCGAGCAGACACCAACATCAGAGAGCCGGGTTACCGAGCTAGTGGAATCGGTGTCGCTTTGATACGTGGCCTCGTGGCCATTTCCCTTTTTTATGCTCGATGTTCGAGAAGTCATCCTCTCCGTGAATGCCTTTATTCAAGATAAGTGAAAATAACGTGACCAGTAGCATCGCTATAATAAGACTGGTTAAAAACGGAAACCCATTCATAGTCGTTCACCTTTTTAACAGAGTTACGTTTTCGATTTTTCGTGATGCGTTGGCCAGCTAAGGCTTCGGCAAAAACCGCATCATCGTTCTGAAAAACCCGTAAACAGGCTATTTGACTCCTATCATGATTAAGTCATGAACAAAGAAGCCAACTATTTGCCTGGCAATGTTCAATCAAAATCACCCCTCTCCAAGTTCAGATCAATCTCTTCCATCCAAAATTGATGATCAATCCATTCCAAAAAGGTCTCTATCAGTATCATATCATTCACCTCGTAACACAGATTGAGCTGCGTCATCTATGCTCAATATTTAACAATATAATTAAGTTCCATTTTGGAACCATGGAATAATATTACAGTTCTAATTTGGAACCTGTCAAGCTATAATTGCAATCCGAAAGGTCACCGTCGCATCACCAAGGCGGGCTTCTATTGTCAATCGAGGTTACTATGCGCTGGGAAGAGATAGATACACAGGCTTGTTCAATCGCGAGAGCCCTGGTTATTTTTGGTGATCGCTGGACGCTTCTGATTATTCGCGATGCCTTTATGCGGGTTCGCCGGTTTTCTGAATTCCAAAAATCACTTGGGATCACCAAACACCGCTTATCTGACAGATTAAACAGGCTGGTCGAAACAGGCATTCTCAGCAAAGAACTTTATGACCAGCAAAGATCACGATATCATTATCGACTCACCGCTAAAGGTCTGGATTTGTACCCAATATTGATGACAGTTGTACAATGGGGTGATAAATGGACCTCAGACCAAGATGGCTCACCCGTTACATTCACACATAAATCATGCGGACATACCTCAAGCCCAAAATTTGTGTGCGATCATTGTCAACAGGAAATACATGCCAAAGAAATGCTTCCCAGCCCTGGCCCAGGGAACAGGGGAAAAATCAGCAGGGCGAACCCAATGTAAACCATCATATCAGGGTAACAACAAGAGGCAGGTTACTAGCCGATTCAATGGCTTGCTCACCAGGAATCCCGGGCACGTTCACGGCTCGACGCCCATAGCGACAGACCAATCATATTCAAACCCAATAATTGCGAAAACCGAGAAGTAAAGACCGATCGGAAACGTTTTGACACTCCGCAATCACCTACAGGAAATTGAGGCATGCGACTTACGATAACGATGCTGGCATTAGCATTATCTGGCCCGACAATCACCGAAGCCAAAGCAGAAAAAAGAGATACTCAATGGTTAAGTGGCTGGCAGCAACAAAATGGCTCAAACGGTATCAACGCACAATGCCGTCAACACAAAAACAAAATTAATCAGTGTAAATTCTCCGCTGTGGTCGATGAATCCTTTACGGCTTTGTCAGCCGTTATTGTCGACGTGGAAAACCATAAGTCATGGGCAAAAAGTGTTCAGATATCGGAAAAGCTATCGCCTCAAGCGTCGCAGAAAGACATCTATGTATATACGACTTACGATTTTGTTGGCGCGTATGACAGGGATGCCGTATTGCATTATTCTGCCGAGCAAGATTCGGAAACCAAAACCGTTAAAATAACGTTCAAAACAGTGGATAAAGACGTTCCAAAAACGGATTTAAGGCTGATTCGATTTCCTCTCTTAGCCGGCTATTGGCAGTTTAAACCCTTGGCTAACGGACAAACAAAAATTGAGCATATGAGCTTTGCACCGCCTGGTGGCGTGGTTCAGAAATCACTCTATTACTTTTATAATCTGAACTATGTCGGCGCATCCATTGAAACGATTCAATCTCTTCTAAGGGAAGCAAAAAAAGCGAAATATCAAAAAGCTAAACTTAACTTTATTGGCGAGTAACACGTCGGCTTTCACCTCTAAAATTACTTTTGAGCCTTTTGTTAGAATTGATACCACTTTTTGATGCAAGGGTGTTAATCAAGAAAAGACTAAAACCCATACCCAAGCGAAATATAGGATGAATAATCAGAGTGAACAGCAATCAATTGCACTACCCACAAGCGTAAACCCAACTCTATTCCCAGGCCATCCAGGTCATCTTCATAGGTTCTGGGGTTGTCTGAGTCCAGAAAGGTGTATGACAAACCAAAATCGACGGCCATAAATGAGAAAGAGTCGGTATAGGCAAGATTGACTTTACTGCCACGCTTTCCCAGACCATACCTTAGTGTCGGCCCCTCATACGCAGATCCGTTTCGGGTAAAATAGGACACGCCCGCATAATGTGTTTCACCAATCAGATTATCGTCTTCCAGGTAGACATAACGCGGGGTCCATCCCTCAAATTCATAGTCAAAGCCAAGATTGAATTCTGCACGGGCATTCAGAGAACACACAGAAATTAGAACAAGGAGGAGTAGTTTCTTCATAGTTTTCGAGTAAATCCGTAACTCAGGCGAATAAGACATTATCCTGGGCAAATACAGCTGAGCGCTGACTTTCATGATCCAACTGTATTTGTCCAGGATAAACAGTTTAGGACGAAAGACTACTACAACGCGAAACCCGAAACCAAGAACCATGCCTACAATTTGCGTAGAAGTATCTGTCGTATCGCTTATTTGAGAGAACAGCACAAATCTCAGGCAAGCAAAACCCGGTATAAGGTCAGGAACTTAGGATACGGACACACTTAATAGATAGCCAAGACCTTCAATATTATTACTAGGCCCTCAATTCGCTGATGACCTCGCTACTCCAATCGCTCGCCTGTTGGAAAATTGCCAGCATATTGTCAGTGTATTGCTGCAGACTCTCTGGCTTCTGCGACACGGTATATTCCAAACCACAAATATCCTGCAGCACTTTACCGAGCTCCCCCCGCTGCTCTAGCACAGCCTGTCGAACAGACGCTGATAAACTTACCTGTTCCAAAAAAATCTGGACGTTCATATTCAGCAATACGTCGACGCCCGAGACCAAACCGGCTAGAAATGCTGCAGAGGCATTTTTATCTTGAACGGGGCTCTGTTTACACCAAAGCTCACAGGCTTTGGCACGCTGCAACACAATTTTACAGGCCTCGATATGAACATCACCATTTGATAAAAATGCAATCATCATCGCCCATTGACGCAGCTTATCGAAACCAAGATACACAACAGCAGACTTGAGGTCGTCTACCGGTTTGGGCAGAGAAAACATCGAGCTGTTAATAATCTTTAACATTTGCATTGCCAGCTTTGGATCCTGTCCCACCAGTTCTGAAATTTGGTCTACCGTGATGTCGGGCTGGTCAAGCTCTTTGATAATACGGATCGTCGTGGTCATTCCAGGTCGAATTGCGCTTCCTAGCACACTCTCAGGCTTTGCCAGAAAATAACCCTGAAAAAAATCAAAACCAATGTTTTTGCAAAACTCAAAGGTCGCTTCATCCTCAATACGTTCAGCAACCCATTGGCCTCCATCATGTTTTAGCTGGTCAAACTTGCCGGCAATGCACTCTCTGTCGACAGACAGTGTATCAACCTTGATGAAATCCAGCAGTGGCAGTAACGCTTGCCACCTATCACTAAAATCAAAACCATCAAGTGCAAACCTAAAGCCCAAAGCACGCCAGCGATTAACCGCACTCAACAAAGACTCAGTAACCTCTGGGCTTCCCGTTAACTCAATCACTATGCATTCGGGCATGACAGGTAGAGATGAATGGGATTGCAGAAACTGGCTATCAATATTGATGAACACTGGCGCCCCGGAAGCATCCGCACACTGCGTCACGCTTGCACAATAATTAAGCAGCACCTGACGAGTGGCAATATCGCTGCCAATATCGGATGCTGACAGATTCAAAGGCGAACGAAACAACAGCTCATGCGCAACGTTATTTTTGTCGCGATCATAAATCGCCTGCTTAGCCAGCAACACGTATTCTGGAATTAACACATTTACCCCTGAAACAACTTCTGAGTATTACAAGAGAAAACAGAATAATCGTGATGAGGATTGAAAGCCAACACTAAATCCGCTTAGCGCCACATGATTGGATTACGTATCAGATCTTACTAGCTTTTTGGCGACAGCCAGCCATAATAAGAAGCAAAGAAGTAAGTTAAACCTAAAAACGCACTTGAATCACAAAAGTCTGCACTTTCCAGGTTAAACAAGACTTATAATTCGATAATGGCATGGATGCGCCTCTGAGGTTCACCGGTCTTTCAAAGAAGCGATACCGTGGATACACAAACAGTATTTCAATTGGTTAAACACCTGACACGTCAAACCAATGTTCATGATCTGGTTTATGCCTTATCCGAACTGCTAACAGCCAATTTTTCCGGTGTACAGACGGTTGTGTACGAACTTCAGGCGACACGAATTGGTCATGCCAAAACGCAATGCTTGATCTGCATCGATTGTTTGGGGAGCTGCGAGCCAACCTACCTGAATGATGATGACCTGCTAAGTGACGCCTATATGAATAAAGAAGAAGTCACAAAAAAGCTCGGCGGACAGAAAACAAAAGTCGTCATTCCAGTCGTTTTGTATGATAAGTCTGTGTCTCATCTTATTCACGTTTTGCATCCCTACAATCAATCGAAGGCGACCGATGCATTGATTGGGCTATTACAAATTTTCAAAGATATTTTTCGCAGCCAGCATGAAAAAGGCTATGACCCTCTGACTCGAATTCTAAACCGTCAGGCCTTCGACCAAGTCGCTAGCGACATGGTTTACGCCCCTCAAACGGGGCGATCCGTTGACGTAAAGCAATTTAAGGCGATTGCGATACTGGACATCGACAAATTCAAATCGATTAATGATCAATTCGGACACGCCATCGGTGATGAAACACTGGTGCTGTTTGCGCAAACAATTCGCTCAGTACTTCGGCAAGAAGATATGTTTTTCAGATACGGCGGAGAAGAGTTTGTGGTGCTGGTCAGGGAAGTTAAGCTGGAACAGGCGCAAAACGTTCTCGAGCGCTGCCGCGAAGCGATTGAGACGCGACGCTTCCCTCAGGTTGGTTCTGTGACCGTCAGCATTGGTTTTGCAGACCTGGAACCTGGCTCTCACCCGGTAGAAAATCTGTCAAAAGCAGACAAAGCGCTTTATTTTATCAAGAATCACGGCCGTAACCAGGTTCGATCCTATGAACAGCTGCTGAAAGATGACATGCTGGAGCCCGTAGAAGAGATCCAGGGCAGTGTCGATTTCTGGGATTAGCAAGGGGTCACTATCAAAGCATCAACTCTCAGGCCGCAGTATGCAGACAAACGTATTCAGACTACCCATATGTTAAGACCCTACTCGCTCATTAATCCGCATGGTAAGCCACATTTAGGCCACTTTTCACAGCCGGTCAACGAAATCAATGTGGCGGATGCCGATTACCGTACGCCAATGAACAAGAAAGCCGGACGCTGGAAACGACATTTTGACTTCAAGCGTTTTCAATATTTTGGTGGTATTGGCAAGGATCTTATTTTTGGCTGTGCTTTGGCTGATCTGCGTTATATTGGCGCTGTTTTTGTCTATGTCTACCGGATCTCCGATGGCACCATGAGAACGTGGCAATTCAGAACCCCCTTCGCGCTGGGAATGGACTTGAGCTATCGCCCCGACAACGGCGTAAGCTCATTCAAATGGGGTCGTAAAAACATCCTGATGCGTTACCAGCTTAACGCCATGGAAGAGCGAAAAAAAATGCTTGAGATCGATTTTGGCTCTCAACTCACCATAAAAGCTGAAATACGCGAAGGCAGCCAATTTCAGCCAATGGTGCTATGTACGCCTTGTGCGGTGAACGGCTGGATCTATGCACAAAAAACGGCCGCACTTGCGGTAACGGGAATAGTGGAGTGCGAACTCGGACAGTTCACACTGGAAAAATCAGAATGCTATGGTCATCATGACTTTTCAGCCGGTTATATGCGGCGAGAAACCTTCTGGAACTGGGCGTGTTTCAGTGGCCAGCAAGGCACTCATCCACCTTTGGGCCTGAATGTTTCATGGGGCGTGAACGAAACCGGTTATTCAGAAAACTGCTTTTGGGTCGGCAATACCTTACATGCGTTACCGCAAGTGCAATTCAAATTTGACCGAGATGACGATCATTCAAACTGGCGCATCCGTAGCCAAAACAATCAAATTGATCTTAGCTTCAAACCGGAAGGCATGCACCGTGAACATCTGAATATTGGTCTGATGGCCACCAACTTCAAGCAGATTTTTGGCCGCTTCAATGGTCATGTGCAAACCGTCGACGGCCAACGTTACGACATTGAAGATCAGTACGGCTTTGTCGAAGACCAGTATTCCAAATGGTAACGAATCGCCCGGTTTCAACCTGAACTTTTTCCCCTACCATCACCACTAAAACGACGCACCAAGGCGTAAAACACCGGCGTCAACAATAGTCCAAAGAAGGTCACGCCAATCATGCCGGAAAAAACCGCCACACCCATCGCATGACGCATCTCTGAACCAGCACCGGTAGACGTCACCAACGGTACGACACCCATAATAAAGGCCAGTGACGTCATTAATATCGGCCTGAGCCGCAAACGACTGGCTTCGAGCACAGCCGTTCTGATCGACATGCCGTGGTCTTCCTTTTCTTTAGCAAATTCAACAATTAAAATCGCATTTTTGGTGGCCAAGCCCACCAATACAATCAGCGATATTTGGGTAAAAATATTATTATCCCCGCCTGATAGAATCACGCCAGTCATTGCAGACAGCAAGGTCATCGGCACAATCAGAATAATCGCCATCGGCAAGGACCAGCTTTCGTATTGTGCGGCCAACACCAGGAACACCAGCAACACGACCAATGGGAAAATGAAAAAAGCGGTATTGCCAGACAAAATCTGCTGAAAGGTCAGATCCGTCCATTCATAAGCCATACCAAGTGGCAGGTTTTCATCCAGTAATTTGCTGATCGCATCCTGAGCCTGCCCGGAACTGAAGCCCGGCGCGGGAGAGCCATTCACATCGGCAGACGGAAAGCTGTTGTAATGCATCACCCGATCCGGCCCGGACGAATGACTCACCGTAACAAATGCACCGAGCGGCACCATATCACCGCGTTTGTTGCGCACTTTGAGCCTGGCAATCTGACTTTCGTCCGACCTGAATTGCTGGTCGGCCTGAACATTTACCTGATAGGTGCGGCCAAACAGATTAACATCATTGACATAAACCGAACCCATATAGACTTGCAAGGTTTCGAAAATTTCATCGATTGGCACACCA